>Ga0206890_1349_pt1 | contig 10755 bp, 9 predicted proteins | sample Alteio_BWOrgHeat_58_FD_152960 | JGI IMG/M metagenome (GOLD analysis project Ga0206890, IMG submission 152960) | Enriched cells from forest soil in Barre Woods Harvard Forest LTER site, Petersham, Massachusetts, United States - Alteio_BWOrgHeat_Nextera6 ... | reverse complement strand
TAACGTGGGCGGAGTTTTAGAAGTCTACACCGCAACGTTAAGTATACAGGCTACCAGGCCGGTATATAATTCGGGCTATACCACTAACCTGATCAATTTTGTGGACAAGGATATTACGTTCAATTATTCGCCATTTAGTATCCTCAACTTTGATGATAATGCAGTATCTGGGACTGATCCTTTAGCATCTAATCTTACGGCGGTAATTGCCTATTACGCTTATTTAACGCTTGCCCTGGATTACGACAGTTTTGCGCCCGAAGGTGGCACGCAGTTTCTCAAAAAGGCCCAGAACATAGTCACCAATGCCCCGGATGGCAAAGGAATAACCGGTTGGAAGTCGGTCGAAAATACCCACAACCGCTATTGGATAGTGGATGAATTGCTTAATCCTCGCTTTAATGATATCCGCAGCTTCTGGTATTCCATGCACCGTGAGGGACTTGACAGTATGTCCATGAAACCAACAGAATCAAGAACGCGCATTCTAAATAATATAAAGAAAATATACAACGTAAATAAAGACAACCCCAGCTCTATATTGGTGCAATTCTTCTTTAACGCAAAAGGTGACGAAATGGTGCACCTGCTTGGGCAAGCCCCCAAAGCAGAAAGGAACCAATATATAACCTTACTCACGGCTCTTGATGTGCCAAATGCAGAAAAGTACAACAGCCTGAGGTAATGATTAATGTGGGGGCAGATTGGTAAATCGTGAGATGTAAAATTGGATAGTGAAAGTTCTTTGCCGGTCATTTGACGCTACATGAATCTTTAAAAGCAAAGCCCGGAAATTAAGGGCTTTTTGAAACGCTACACATCGACACAACGGTGTGTAAATATTCACACCGAAATCCGACATTTAAATGTGACAACATGTTCAAATTTGTAAAAAAAAAGCTCGGCAGGAAAAATATAAAAATGATGGCAATGATTATTGCATTGGCCTCCTTCCTGTGGGCATCCTGCAAAAATAATCCCGATACAACCGGGGATCACTTGCCGCCAAAACTAATGCAAAAAGTATTAATGGATGTTAGCCTTGCCGAAGCTTATAGCGCTACGGTAAAGGACAGTCTTCATAAAGGAGGATCAAAGAACATCGATTCTCTTACAGTGTATTATCGGGACATCTTCGCGCACTACCATATTTCTGAGGATCAATTTAAAGAGAGCCTTGACTGGTATAAAAGCCACCCCGCAGAAATGGATACTATGTACAATAGCCTGATGCCGGTAATAAACAAACTACAGGCCATTATCCCGGCTCCTGCTATAAAACCACCGTTGCCGGACAACGCTAGGCCTATGGGGTTGCCAACGGGGAGGTAACTTCTTCCTCCGGCATTATTAAGAAGTAAATGGAATGTCGAAAACTATCGCAATAATGTTATCGCCACGCTATCATGCAAATATCCTTCCTGCCATATGCCACGCTTCGGCAAAGGCAGTTTTATTAATTTTTAAAGGCAGATTATTTTGCTCACACCAACTGATAACATTTTCGGTGGCAATGTTGCCTACAAGTTCATCTTCTGCCATAGGGCAGCCGCCAATGCCCTTCATTGCGCTGTCAAACCTCGTGCAGCCGGCATTATAGGCAGCGCTAATTTTTTCTTCCCACTTTTCAGGTAAGGAATGAAAGTGAGCGCCAATGTGTACATCTTTAAATTCCGGGATGAGGTGATTGAAGATATAAGCGATATTTTCTGGCCCAGCTACACCAACCGTATCGGCCATAGCAATTGTTTTAATCCCCGATTGCGAAAGCCTCCTCACCCACTTAATAGCCGTTTCGGCACTATAGTCATCCCCATAAGGATTGCCGAAACCCATAGAAATATAGATAACCAGTTCTTTATTTCGCTGTATGCATAAACGCTGTATTTCTTCCACCTGCGTGAGCGATTGCGAAATGGTTTTGTTGGTGTTGCGCAACTGGAAGGTTTCAGAGATTGAGAAAGGGAAGCCCAGGTAAGTAACCTCATCATATTGCACAGCTTCTTCAGCGCCCCGTGTGTTCGCAATAATAGCGAGTAGCTTGGTTTTTGTATTGCTCATGTCCAGGCCGGGAATTACTTCTTTTGTATCAGCTAATTGCGGAATTGCTTTTGAGGAAACAAAGGAGCCAAAGTCGAGCACGTCAAAACCTACTTTAAGCAATGCATTCAGGTATCTGATCTTTTCCCTGGTAGGGATAAAATGTTCCCACCCCTGCATAGCATCACGGGGGCATTCCACAAGTGTCACCGATGGCTTTTCTACATGGCTGGAGAAAGTAGATGAAGCGCCGTATGCTTGATCCGGATCATTTTGCGATGTCATTTTCAAAGATATTAATAGGAGTTGATCTTTTTTTTAACAATTGGCGTTTTCCAGCAATCGGGCAAGGCTGTGACTGGTAAAGGGTTTATTAATAAATTGTTTCACCGTTGAATGAATCTTTACCACATCGCTGTCGTCGTCATTAACAGACGAGGAAATAACATAAACTGTATAATTCCTTTTTATTTCCTGCGATAAATTATCAAAGGCCTTGAGAAATTCAAACCCATTCATAACCGGCATCTGTATGTCAATGAGTAATATCGTGTGTACGCCCTCTTCAGGGCGTGAATGGCTAATATATTCAAGCGCATCTGTTGCCTGCATAAATGACTTAACAGAATCAACGGTCCCGTTATATTTAATAAGCTTTTCAACGATAAAACAATCCAGTTTACTATCGTCAATTACTATGAAATGCAGTTTATTATTTCGGTGCATTTGCTTTTCCGGGGATAGTGAGTTTAAACGTTGTTCCTTCATTAAACACGGAATCCACTTCTATGGTTCCATTTAATTTATTCAGCGCATCCTTAACATTATATAAACCAAATCCCGACCCGGGTTCTTCAGAGGTAGCTCTGTAAAACATCATAAAGATGTTATTCAGGTGATTTTTTTGAATTCCAATTCCATTGTCTTTTACTGTAATCATTGCAATATCATCTTTCACTTCAATAGTTACACAGACAAATTTATCTGTTGCTTTTTTCTTCTGAAATTTAAATGCATTAGACAAGAGATTATTCAGAATGATCTTTATAGATATTTCGTCCGACATAAAAACATCATTCTGCGAAACCTGGGTTATGAATTTCACATTTTCCATTCTGCCTGCCACCCTGAAAATATCGGAGGTATCTGAAATAATTTTGTTGAAATTTATTTCTTCAAATACCAGCTTTCCTCTTTTAAGATTGTAATACTCATGGGTGTTGGTAATAAATTCATCTAATTTTTTCATAGCGGAATCCATCATCCCCAATATTTCTTTGATCTCGGTTATGTCGTCCATGGTCATCGCCAGGTCCACGGCGCCAATAACGCTTAATAACGGCCCCCTCAAATCATGGGTAACACTGTATGCAAATTTACCTAGCTCATCGTAAGCAGACTGTAATTCAACATTTTTAATTGCAAGAAGGGAGTTAGTGATGTAAAATTTATTTGACTCTTCTACTGCTGATTTTATATCAGTATCGGTCCAGGGCTTTTTGATATACCGGAAAATGTGGCCTTTGTTAACGGCATCAATCACCGATTCAATGTCACTATATCCCGTAATGAGTACCCTGATGGGGTTAGGGAATTGCCCCCTGATTTCTTCAAAGAACTGATCCCCGGTTTTATCTGGCATCCGCTGGTCACAGAGAATGACAATTATGTCCGCATTTTCTTTCAGGTGTGTGTAAGCCTGTTCGATATTAACAGCCGTAAGAACGGTATAGTCGAACCGGAAAGCAGCCTTAAACCCATTTAGGTTATTTTGCTCGTCGTCTATGTATAAGACTTTTATTTTGTTATGGCTATTCAAACGCTTAATATTTATGAACTACGGGTAATTTTATTGTGAATTCCGCGCCTTCTCCTAATTCCGAAATTACATCTATAGCTCCGTTATGCTTATTAATTGTATTATAAACTATTGACAGCCCCAAACCTGTCCCTTCTCCTACATCTTTTGTTGTAAAAAAAGGCTCAAACAATTTCTTTTTGGTATGCTCATCCATACCCACACCATTATCTGAAATTTTTATATAAACGAATCCCTCATCAAACGTGGTGGATATCTTAATTACTCCGCCTCCGGCCTCGCCAAATTTTTTCTTAACTGCGTATATTCCGTTAGTGATTATATTCAAAAATACCTGGTTGAGCTTACCTGGGTAACACTCTATTAACGGCAAGTTAGCATATTTTTTTTCAATCCTGATTAAATTATTAAGCATATTATTAGTAAGTATCAGTGTCGAATCCAATCCTTCATTTATATCTGCTTTTTTCAGGTCATCTTCATCCAGCCGGGAGAATATACGTAAGCCCTTTACTATCTCGGCCGTTCGGGAGGCTCCATCATTAATGCCGCCCAGTAACTGGCCTATTTCCTCCTTTAAATACTCATAGTCTATTTCATTTTTGTAATCTTCTATACGCTTAACTTTCTGTGAAACTGAGCCTTCTTCCATCGCCATTTTTTCCATTTCATCTATGGCTCCCAATAATATTTGCACATCGCGGTTAAGGGGTTTTACATTAGACGTAACAAAATTGATTGGGTTATTTATTTCATGCGCAATACCCGCAGTAAGCTGGCCGAGAGATGCCATTTTTTCCGATTCTACGAGTTGCGACTCGGCCTCTTTTAACTCTGCCATTGCAGTATTGAGCTCGTCGTTAGAAAGCTTGAGCTCGTGGGTGCGCTCATTTACCTTTTGCTCCAACATTACATTTTGCTCCCTGATTATGCGTTCATTTTCCCGCACCACAAGCAGTGCCTCCGCCTGCGACTCTTCTTTCTCTTTCCTGAATAAATTTATCTTGTCAGCAAGGGCAATGGAAAGCAATACCACCTCGAATACGGAGCCGATCTCCATATCATACTCTGTATATGCATTGTAGGGTAAAACTCCGGCATTTTTTAAAACAAAAATGACAACTGCCACGATAAAAATAGTCCATCCCAAAAGGAAAATTTTTGCCGGACGATAGCCTTTCAATGATATTTTAACGGCCGTTATATAGCCGACGATCGACAGTATGGAAACGGCCGACTGCATGACGACAGTGCTCAACCTGAAATTACCGGTAAAGCTGATACCGATAATGATAGCGTAAACAAATAAAAAACCTGAGAGTATTTTATATAATACCGGGGTGAATGATTTTACCGACAAAAAATTGTTTAAAAAAGCGATGCAAAACACCCCTGATAGTGCCGGCACCCACACTATCATCGCATTAGCGAGGTAAAAAGAATCAGGGTAAAACAACCGGGCAGCATACCCTTCAAGACAGGCCTGGGTACCTCCCACGAAAATAATGTAACCTATATAATACAGATACGCCCTGTCTCTCACCGTAAAATACAGAAAAAGATTATACAAAAACATAACTAGCATAATACCGGCATAAATGCCGAAGATCATATCCCTGGTATTAATGCTTTCCAACATGTGCTGTGCTGTACCTACAGATATTGGCAATTGCATTTGTTCAGAAGCTACGACCCTGAACAGGTAGGTTCTGGCTTCACCCGGCGCAAGATATAATCTAAAAATATAATTTTGATGCTTGAATTCTCTCTTGTTGTAGGGCACAAATTCACCAGTCTGAATTTGCGATACCTGGCCGCCAGTTAAAATGCTGAAAAAGTCAACACTGTCAATTGTGGGATATTCCAGGTTAATAACCAGGTCATTGGACAAAGTCTGGTTTTCTATAACCATTTTCACCCAAAACGCGGAAGAGGAAATGGCAAGATTGGGTACTTCTTTATCACTTTTTACAAACTCTTTCGATTTTAATACATCCAGTAGTGAGAGTCTGTTACTTTTATCTTCAAAAATGGCTACATGCCTTCCGATAAGAGTATTCGTTGCGCTATTATTATAGTATATAGTGTCCTGGGCATAGACTACCGAAGTGAATAGTGAAAAAATGATAAAAAAGAGAAGCTTGATCTTAAAATTCATGTACACTATGATTTCAAAGCAGAAAAATAATGGTTTTTTTCTCCTTATTCACAAATATTTATAAAATTATTTTTTTAGTAATGCATAAAAACATGACCTATTGGTTTTCTTAATGATTTCATCACCGGAGTTTCGGATAATCCCATTCTAAACAAAAAAACACTTTCACGTTCCTCAGCCTCCGGAAACAGTTTACAAAAACGTTCATACAATTTTTCAAGCTCTTTTTTCATAAAGTCAGGCATTCCGTTTCCACCAGCCCTTAATCTTGCGAAATAAAGAAGCGGGGCCATCAAAGGCTGGATGGAAATTTTATTTTTTGTAGCTGTAAGCCACATTCTTTGCATTGCTCTGCCACCCACGATATTTTGCATTGATATAAAATCCGACATGGTAATCAATCCAAACCCAGAAGAACTGGCAATTGACTTGCGGGCTGTATATTCGAGTGCCTGGCCGCCACTCCACTCTGCAAGGAGGTTTGCAGCCTGCGGGTCTTTTACCATTTTCAGCCCTATTTCTTCCGCCTGGCTGATACCTAATGTTTTGATACTGACGCCGTCAAAAGACAAATTATCTTCTTCCCAGCGCAATTCTTTATTATAAAATTCATAATGACTAGATGGGTTCAACAATTTCAACCGCTCGGCAGGCCCCACAATGTTAGCTAACTGAGCTAATTCATCCGGGTGATCCTTTATTATAAGATCAACTTCCGCTACCGATCTGACAGCGTCTTTGAGATCGTTAAAAATATCTTTACTTATTGCTTTGCCTGAACCAGTATTTCTATTGGTTACCCGCTCACCAATATAATTGACCAACTCGTCGGGCCGGTATAGCCCGTTATCAGTACTTTTTTTATCAAACCGGATTACTGCGACCAATACTTTTGGGGTTTCTACCGGCGCCGCATCAACATTGAAATCAAGCCCCATGGCATGCGCTGCCAAGGCTGCATTTTCAATTGCCGCACCGAATGCGATGTCAGAGGCCATCATCTCAAAATCGCCAAAAGATACTATGCCCGTATCAGAATAAAACAAAAACAAATACCCTTCCCTGTAATACCATTTCCACGGCTGTGAATTACTAGCAGAAGGCGCTTTAATCGCGGCGGCAACTATATCACTGATCTGCTCTGTGGAAGGACTGTAAGAAGCTTTACTAAGTATTCCGAGCGCTTTGCCGGAGATCTCCTTCATTTCCTGCTCCGTTATTTCCACAGTTGCCTTCGGTTCGAAATGCTCCTTACGTCGGTCGTCCGGCACAAGTGCTTCCATATCAATAAAAAATCTGCCGGAGCCGGCATATTGATTAAGGAAAATACGCCTGCAAGTGTCGGCGGTAACTGCTCCTCCCAGGGTAACTGCAGTAGCAAGTTGGGGCCATGTAGTCAGCGTTACCTGCATCTCTATCATAGAGGCCTTCATGCGTGAAGAAAGTGTTTCCAAACCTGCAATGGGAAGCATGTATGGCAGTTTCTCAGCATTAGTTTTAAGGTTCTTCAGTATATCAAGGTCAATGTTGAGGTGTTGGAGCCATCCGTGCATAATAGGCCGGTCAGGTTCCAGGTCAAAACGCTCTATATCCAGGGTACCGCGGTCACTTGCCTCCATCAATACCGGCACATTCAGTTCCCTTGCCTTGATCCTGCAAAGTATTTTAATATTAACACCATCACATTCATCAATTACAGCGTCCAATTTCCCACCTCTTAAAAAGAAGTCATCGATGTTTTCATCAGTAATCCCATCCGTATAACATACCACCTTAAAGAATGGATCTAATTCTGCAATCTCCCTCGCCACCGAGTAAGCCTTCAATAAGCCAAGGTTATGAACGCCAGTCCGTATTCTATTCAGGTTATTAAGTTCCAGGGTATCAAAATCCGCCAGCCGGAGTTCACCGCAACTACGCTCCATGGCCATAGTTACCGAAACCGACTGCCCGACGGACAATCCTATTACACCTACCTTTTTCCCGGCAAGTATATTACGTTCTGCAGTTGTGATCTTATGCTTGTTTGCAGATGTTCGTAATTCGATGAACTCTTCTTCATCCAGAATATGGACGATTCTTTTGGACCACGGATAATAAACCCATACTCCGTAATCATCAATATCAACACCCGCGAGATGTTTGTCAATCAATTTTGCGTAATCGTCAGCTTCAAAACGCGAAGAAGGATGCCTGCTTTTGATAAGTTCTTTCAACTGATCAGAAATCTCGTCAAATACAAAAACCAAACCTGGCTTTATCAGCTCGTCAAACTTTATTTTGTCATCTTTTATCGACAGCCTGAAAAACTCAGGTTGATAAAACTCCCTGAATTTAAGACTCTCCTCTTTGAGTTTCGCCAATTCTGAACTCATAGCTTATCTGCTTTATGGTTTAAATTTTGTAAGGATAGCTAAATCAACATTAAAAATTACAAACTTTTAATCAGGAGATTATAGTTAACTTCCAGATCTCTTTCTTTAGTCCCTATATCTATTTTTTTCTGCACTGGAAAAGACCTTAGTTCAAATATCATTCTCCGCTCCTCATCATCCGCGGTGGACAATGTCAAAACATCTTTAAGTAATACAGCGGTTGCAACAAGGCCCTCCTTTGGGTAAAAAAATGCGCCTTTGTCTCCTAATCTTTCATCAACTGAAAACCCGACGCGCATAGTGTTTCTTACGGTAGCCGGAGCACATAAAGCAAATAAGGTATTTAGATTCAATTGCATAGCCAGCGCCACGCCTGTCCTGCCGAGATATATACTTCCAATACCTAGCCCCGCAACTTCCCTTGAGTTCCATAAGCCACATAATTCGCCCGTCCCTCCTGGAATAAGTTCGCTTACAAACTCATGAATGTTTGGATCAAATTTCGTTAATGCGTCTTCAATGGGCAATGGAAGTGTTCCTGCTGCGACTTGTATCCTTGCTCCGCCAAAAGTTTTTTCTGCATTTTCAGATTCCGCCAAAATGATATAAGTATTAGGATCATTAAGCCAGGCAGCTTTGGCGGATGTAATCATATCGATGCCATAAATTTTCAGTACCTTTTGATGCCCTTCAATATATCTTTGGCATGACTCTAAATCATCGACCGCCCTAAATGCTTTTATAATTAATTTCAATTGTTCCAAAAAATAGCAATATTAAGGCCGTTAAAAAATAAAAACTTATTTATAATATAAATATTATATATAAACATTACAAAATTACATAGTTTATGGTTAATATTGAGATTTCTCTTGCGAAAATTAATATAATTAAGCAAATTTCTTAACTTGCATGTGTCAAAAACATGAAAGAAGATAAAATAAACATATTATATGTTGACGATGAGTCAAATAATCTCATATCTTTCAAAGCTTTATTCCGTATAAAATATAATGTCGATACCGCGATAAGTGCGTCAGATGCCGTAAAGGTATTAAGAAATAAATCGGTCAACATAATTATTACAGATCAGCGGATGCCACAAATGACGGGGGTTGAGTTTTTAGAGTCTATACTGGAAGAATTTCCGGACCCCATGAGGATATTACTCACGGGGTTCGCAGACATGAATGCAGTAATAGATGCTATCAACAAAGGTAAGATATTTCATTATTTGTCCAAGCCGTGGAATGAAGAGGAACTTGACCTGACGATCAATCGGGCTTTTGATGTTTACAAACAAAAAATGGAAGAAAGAGAAACCAGGAGCAAACTTAGTATAACCAATGAACAACTTGAATTTCTTTTAAGGCAAAAACTGCTATCCTGAATAGAAACAATATCTGCATCGATAAATACCCCTTATTGTTCAATTAGCTAATCAGCTAATTAACCAAATTATCCTAGTTACTACATGGTCCATATCAGCGTCATTATTATCACCTACAATGAAGAAAGAAACATTAGGCGATGCCTTAATTCCGTAAGGAATATTGCTGATGAGATCATTATTGTAGATAGTCTATCAACAGATGACACAATTAAAATAGCAAAGCAACATAACGCTAAAGAGATAACCCGCGCGTTCGCAGGCTATGCTGAACAAAAGAATTTTGCAACACAACAGGCAGCGCATAACTGGATATTGTCGCTTGATGCCGACGAAGAACTGACACCCGAATTGCAGCAAAGTATCATTGAAATAAAAAAAGGCCCGCAACATAATGTTTATCAAATGCCGCGCCTCACTAATTATTGCGGCAAATGGATAAAACATTGTGGATGGTACCCGGATAAACAAACCCGATTATATGACCGCACCAAAGGATGCTGGGAAGAAAAAAAAGTGCACGAATATTGGCGGCCAAACAACAGCGCTGAAAAAAAAGGAATTTTAAAAGGCGACTTGCTCCATTATAGTTTTACATCCGTAAGTGAACATCTGAAGAAAATAGAAAAGTACACAGAGCTTGCTGCGCTCGCGGCTATAGAAGACGGCAAAGATGCCAGCCTACTAAAAATATGGTTGTCACCTAAGTGGCATTTCTTCACAGAATATATCATCAAGCTAGGCATTCTTGATGGGTTTTATGGCTATATTATCTGCAATTTATCCGCCTATTCCGCATTTGTAAAATACAGCAAGATCAGGCTATACAACAGGCGCAAGAATATGCGATGAATGGTGCCTCCGCTAATTTCGTCATACCTTTTTGATCTCTATCCTTGCCAGCCCCTTTAGATGTCGTCTGCCCAGGTTAATATCTGCAATGAAAGGACCAATATCCGGCCTGGCATTTGAT
>Ga0206890_1348_pt1 | contig 10767 bp, 11 predicted proteins | sample Alteio_BWOrgHeat_58_FD_152960 | JGI IMG/M metagenome (GOLD analysis project Ga0206890, IMG submission 152960) | Enriched cells from forest soil in Barre Woods Harvard Forest LTER site, Petersham, Massachusetts, United States - Alteio_BWOrgHeat_Nextera6 ... | reverse complement strand
ACACTTTCGGAAGTATTGCTGCTTGTTTTAAAGCGATCAAAAAAAGATTCGGTAAAAAACCGCGACGACCGGCGGTCGCTGTTGTTGTTTTGGATAATTATACCGGTTTGTTTTACGCTTGGTGGTGTCATACGGCCCGAGGCATTAAATGCCAATCCAGAAGTATTTGAAAGGGCAGGAATTGTGGTGTTTGCCATTGGCTTTATCATCCGCTGGCTATCCATTATTCAATTGGGCAGTATGTTTACGGTTGATGTATCCATATCAAATGCGCATATTTTAAAAACTAACGGGCTGTATAAAATAGTACGGCATCCCAGTTACCTGGGTTTAATGCTTATCATTGCCGGCATATCGCTGTTAATGAGCAACTGGCTTTCATGCCTGATTATTATAGTGCCCATTTTTATAGTTACCAATTACCGTATCAGCGTTGAAGAAAAAGTACTGACGGCCGAGTTCGGCAGCCAATATGACGAATATAAACAAAGGGTTAAAAAAATAATTCCGTTACTTTACTAAAAAACCATCACCATGTACAACGACCTGCAACTCATCAACAACCAGCCCATCCATAATTTTGAATTATTTGTTGACGGGCACCGCGCTTTTATTGACTACCAGCAAAAAGGCGACAAAGTATTTTTGATACATACCGAAGTACCTATCGAACTGGAAGGCAAAGGTGTTGCTGCCGCGATAGTTGAAAAAACGTTTAGATACCTGGAAGAAAATCATTTAAAAATGGTACCGTACTGCGCCTATATCAAAGTGTTTTTAAAGCACCATCCCGAGTGGGAAAGGTTGGAGGTGGTTTAATAGAATAGTGTTATTGCGAGGGGCGTGGCGGTTGGAGGGCAGTGGCGAGGAATACTTCGCAGCCCCGGCGCACATACTAACGGGGACGATTAGCAACTGGCAAATGCGAGTATATCATACTATATTCAAATCAAACCTAACCCGGTTAATGTTTAATTATTAGCCCGAATTTACCTGTATCGGCAACAGCAATTTTGGGGTACATATCATCACTGGTATTGGGTATGCCATCAATCCCTGACGAAAACAAGTAATATTTGTTGCCTACCTTTTTATAGTTATAGTGTTTGTCTTTAGCCTTATCATTCATTGATTGGAGCGGATCAAGTATTGAAACACTTTCATCATCCATTTTCATTTGCCCCAAACTATCCGGATACACCCCATGCTGAAGCTTGTAAAACTCAACTTCTTTCATTAAAGTATTTAGTTGGCCTTGAAAAAGCGGGGCAAATGCTTTTCTATTGCTCTCGCTATTGATATAAAAATTAAAAGAGGAATAAATAGCAACAGTAAAGGCAATGCCGCCAAAGCCCATAATAACAAGCCATTTATTTTTGTATTTGATAAGTCCATTTACAATTAAAGCAACGCCTACAAATGCACCGATTAGCGGGATTAGACATAGATACCCCATCCAGAAAGGAGGTTTGTCTTGAACCGATAGCGGTTTTGTGTTGATCCAACCTGAATTTTTTGAAAAATGCTTTTCAATTTCATCTATAAAAAGTCTTGATTCACTTTCATTTGAAAAACATCTTTTATTTATGAGAAAGGTTCTCTTATCAGTCAGTTCTATGTATATGGCATTGTCATTTGAGTGGATGCGAACAATTTTCTCCCATTTATATGTTTTAGTATTACCTGTAAAGTATGTTATCAGTAACCCATCATCGGTTATATCTGCCGTTTTCTTTTCCCGGTAACTTTCTTCCTTTGATGTAGATCTATTCAGTGAGTAAATAAATTTGCAATAAATAATAATGTACAATATGCCCAGGAAAGCTGGGAATAAAAACAGTCCAAATACGAAGTTCTCCCAACTGAAAGGCTTCCCACCGGCAGTAATTGCCATCCATAAGGTTATTATAACTATACCTGCCGGGTATTTTTGAATTGATTTTTTAACCTGGAAATTATATAGTTGGAAATAATCCTTTTTGGCATTTTGAAATTCAATCTGCATTTCTTGTGAAACAGGTTTAATATGTTAAGCTAAAGTAATTCATTTAACAAGAACTTAAAACTTCATCATTCATTATTTAGTGCTCGATATTCAAATCAACCCCTCAGCAGTTCCTTTATCCCGCTATCATACTCGGGGTTAGCGCCGCGCTTGCCGGTTACATACGCGCCAACGGCGCAGGCTTTTTCAAGTACTTTGGGTATGGGCTCTTTGTTAAGCAGGCCATTAATAAAGGTGGCTAAAAACGAGTCGCCGGCGCCTACGGTATCCACAACATCCACTTTAAAGCCGGGGTGTTCATAAAATTCATAATCATGCCATACCATGGCGCCGTTTTCGCCGCGGGTTACACATATAGTTTGGGCGTGATACTTTTTGCGGAACTCGGTTATTTTGTCTTTAAGGTCGTTGTTGCTACCGTTAATTAACAGCGCGGCTTCCTCTTCGTTCATCTTTACAATATCGGCATGTGCCGCTAAAGTCTCAATGGTTGACAGGGTATAATGCGGCGCGCGCAGGTTTACATCAAATACTTTAAGCGCTTTGGTTTCGTCTAATAAATTTAACAGGGTATCGCGGGTAGTTTCCAGGCGACAGGCCAAACTGCCAAATAAAATAGCCGATGCTTTTTTGCCCGCTTTAGTCAGCGCCTCTTCTGTTTGCATATTATCCCACGATACCGGCTGCGGTATAATATAAGTGGCCTGGCTGGCTTTGTCTAACTGAACGGTAACCTCGCAGGTTGGCAATTCCTCATCCTGCTGAATGAGGTCGCTGTACAGGTGGTTTTCGGTTAAATAGTCAATCAATTCATAACCGGAGGCATCCATACCTACCCGACTGGCAAAAGAAACATTGGCGCCCTGTTTGGCCAAATTGAGCGCAACGTTCATAGGCGCACCGCCAGCCTGTTTGCCATCGCCGAAGGTATCCCATAAAACTTCGCCAAATGATAGTATGTTTTTCATAGTTGGGTAAATATAGTTGTTAATTGGTTGATTAGGTTGATTATTTGTCTGAACCCTGATTCGTGGGATTCGATGATTCTCTTGATTTTTTTTATCTTTAATCCCGTAATCTTAAAATCCTACGAATCAAGGTTCAGACAAAAAATCATGAAAAAACACTTTATCACCGCCCTCTTGCTTTTTAATGCCTGCCTCTTATTCGCGCAGGATAAACAAGCCATTTTAAATGTACTGGAAACGCAACGCTTAGCCTGGAACAAAGCCGATATAGACGGGTTTATGCAGGGGTATTGGAAATCAGATTCGCTTTTATTTGTGGGCAGTACCGCGCCAACCCACGGCTGGCAGGCCACGTACGACCGTTATAAAAGAACTTACCCTGATAAAGCCGCTATGGGCTCACTCACTTTTACCGTTTTAAAAGTAGAATTGTTGGATAAAACCAACGCCTTTATGCTGGGCGCCTGGCACCTGCAACGCGAAAAAGACGCACCCGGCGGCTACTTTACCTTATGGTTCAGAAAAATAAACGGGGAGTGGAAGATTGTGGTGGATCATACGAGTTGAGGAGGCTTGAGGTGAAAGGCAAAAGCAGAAAGGTAAAAGGTTTTGATGCGTTATCATTAATGGCTCATTACACAAAATGAATTTTAGAAATAATAAGTATATAAACGCATTTAAGCCATCTAAAGATCCCATTGAGCTAAAAGCAAAACGAAAAACTCGATTAAAAGCAATATTAATGCTTTTTGGAGTTTATTTTGCCAGTCAATTTTTATGGCTCGGTTATGTAATGTTGAGAAACGGTTTTAATATATCACGTAAACCGCTCTCTGAATATAATAACCTGTTTGCAGTGGAAGTACAAGATAAATTACAAGAGCCTTACGTTTACAAAAGCAAAATTAGGGAGCCAGAATCAAACTATATTCTGCCTGATGATTTTCATCTTACAGTTAAAAAGATCGATTTGAGATTTGATAAATCATTAAGTGAAATTATTAAACTGGAATATAAACAATCTCAACATATTGAACAACCTTTTTCAAGTTACTCGGAAGATTCACGTCTCAATTTACAAGCTACTGAGCGTGAAATAGATACCGTTTCGACAATTAGTCTTCGCTACCAGGGGATTTCAATTATAACAATGGCAAAAAATGATACATTAGTTTGTTATTACTTGCGATTTAAAAGAATCTCAATATCATATGATGGAAATTCTTACAGTGACATATGGGGAGAATCGCAGGGCGCAACGGATGCGGTAATAAGTTTAGCTTTTCTCAAAAAGAAGAAATCCCTTTATATAATCATGCTTTTTAAAACTAAAGATGAAAACCGGGATTTTCAACCGGATATGTTGTATAGTTTAATCAAAAAGTAATACCTTAAAACAACAACGAAAATCCTTTGCCTTTTTTAGGTTGGTTCATATCTCCAAACTTTTCAATTTCGTGGTTTAGCATGGCTGCATATTCATTGCTCATGAATTTCCTGAAAATTTGGATATCATTTTTCTCTCTGGTTTCAATCAGGGCCTGGTAATAATCTACTTTGTTTTGGCTATATACAATGGCCAGCGGCAGGCCATAAACTGCCTGTATATAATTCATCAACAGGCGCGATGTTCGTCCGTTACCATCATAAAAAGGATGGATGCTAACCAGGTTGAAATGAGCATCGAACGAAAGGTCAAGTTGTTGTCGCAGGGACATCGGTTTGCTCATGGCCGAATGTAGTGTAGCCGCTAACGCTTTGGTAAGCGTTTCCACTTTATCATAATTAGGAAAATAAGAAGCTCCGGCAGACACGTTACCTTTGCGGAATGCCCCTGTACACGAATCTACCGTGCCAAGCACCGTATTATATATTTTCCCGGTATTGCGCATTATCAGCGAGTTGATCTCGCGAATTAGTTCAACTGAAATACTTTTATTGGTATTAGCGCGCTCAATTGTAAATAGCAAAGCCGCATGATGATCGGTCACCATTAAACTATCCTGCAGGGGTTTGCCTTTAGGGGTAAGCCCCTCATTGATCAAAACTTCCGTTTCCATCGCTGTTAAAGTTGACCCTTCAATACGGGTAGAGTGATGATCGATAGAAATTAAATTAAATTTCTCATGATCGATCACATTGCTTATCCCCAGTTGCTTATAGGTATTTACCAGTTTAATTAAGTCCATGTGCTTTGTCAGCACAAAAATAGGCAATAAGTGACAGTGTTCCAATTGTTCCAGGTGTTCCACCTTATAGTTGGAACACTTACTACGGTTTTCCCGCAGCCAGCGCCCTGTCGGCCCATTTAATGGCTAAGCCTTCACGGTATTTGGCATATTTGCCTTTCAGTGCCATTTTGAGCAGGCTATCGATACCGCCTTTTACGGCCAGGTTATATAAACTTGCGGCCTTGCGTACAGGCGAGGCATCCCACGCGCGCAGGCTTAATGAGTAGCCGCCGTCTAAATACTTCATCCAGTGCCAATAGCCGGTAGGCATAAACAGCGTATCGCCATGCTCTAAAAAAACTTCAATGCCTTCTACACCATCCAACGCCGGGAATTTTTTAACGTCAGGGTTGGCTACATCATAATCTTCCAGCGCATAGGTGGCGTTGGGGATACAGTACAGGCGGCGTTTCCATTTATTTTCAAACAAGATAACGTGTTTTCGTCCGCCAAAATGGGTGTGGAATATATGTGGCAGGTCAATATCATAATGCAGGAAAGTAACCGAGTTCGATCCGCCGAAAAACATGGCCGGCATACTTTCTAAAAAGCCGCCCATCAGGTCTTTGGGCAATACAATATCATTTAATAGTTGCGGCGCCTGTTTAAATATATTGAAGAAGAAGATGCGCAGCTCGGTAGGTTGCGACATGATGAGATCGATATAGTCATCAAACGGCATTTCGGCAGCTGATGAGTTGATAGGTTTTGACGGATCGGCTTTTGAATTATCATACAGCGGCACCACCTTGTTGCCAACCACTTGCTTTAAATATTCGGGTGTCCATTTTTGGCGGGCGGGCCAGTTGTTGGTTAACCCTTTAATTACCAGTGGCCGGCGGGCATCTAAGTAGTTCTTTTTGAAATCTGCCGGGGTAATGGTATCAACGGTATCAATAGGATGAAGAATAAAGCTCATATTTTATTTCGGATCAGGAACTTATAGTTATGCAAGCTAATTTACATAATGCAATTCATCCAATACGTCAAAATAACGAAATAAAACGAGTATTTATATTAGTAAACTGTTAAATCTGAGCAGAATTATTAAAGTCCTCCTTACCGGGGAGGATTTAGGTGGGGCTCTACCCCGGTTCCCCTTCGGTCAATGCCTTTTCGGCCCTTTTAAAAGCAAGTTCTTCTTTCCAGTTCATATACTTGCCTTTAAAACGCCGCTTCATCAGGTCATCAAACTTGCGTTGGATAGTTAGGTTGTACAGGCTTTTGGCTTTAATAGTCCATGACTTGTCCCAGGCGCGCAGGCTTAACGAATAGCCGCCATTAAGATATTTCATCCAGTGCCAGTAGCCGGTTGGCATAAAAAGGGTGTCGCCATGTTCTAATATTATTTCCTGTCCCTCAACGCCGTCTAATGCCGGGAATTTAGTGTAATCGGGGTTTTCAATGTCGTAATCTTCCAGGGCATAAGTGGCAAAAGGAATTTGGTAAAGCCGTTCCTTCCATTTATTATCAAACAAAATAACGTGCTTGCGCCCGTTAAAATGAGTATGGAATATATGGGCAAGGTCAATGTCATAATGCAGGAAGGTAATTGATCCGGCACCGCCAAAAAACATATTCGGGTATTTATCTAAAAAACCACCCATAAGGTCGGTAGGCGAGCGGTAATCTTCCAGTAGTTGCGGGGCATATTTTATGGGGTCGAATAAAAAGATACGCAGGTCGGTAGGTTGTTTTTGTATCAGGTCAATATAGTCGGCAAATTTCATTTCTGCTGCCGCCGCGTTAATAGGTTTTGACGGGTCGGCTTTTGAGCTGTCATATAACGGAACTACCTTATCACCAACGGTTTCCTTTAAATAATCGAAGGTCCATTTTTTTAAAGCGGGCCAGCTTTCGCTGGCTTTGCGTATCACCAGGGGCTTACGTTTGTTTAAGTAATTGTTAACAAAATCATCTTTGGTAATGCGGTCAACCCTGTCAATGGGCGTCAAAATCATACTCATACTTCACAATTAATTAACATGCAAAATTAATTAATTGGATAAATATCAAAATGACCGATATTGTTTTTGATAATTTTTTGACAATAAATAAGCCCGGCGCTTTAAGGCAACCGGGCTGTTAATTTGTTGTGTGATTACTGGTTTGCAAACGAACACATGCAAACTGCAAAACTTCCAACTGATTAGTTAGGCATTAATACGGTATTTACTACATGTATTACGCCATTGCTTTGAAATACGTCGGCAATGGTTATCCATGATTTTCCGCCTTTTTCATCAACCAGGTATAATTTTTTACCTTGTTTCATCACAGTTAAAGTACCACCTTCAACTGTTTTCAGTTCGGCTTTACCCATGCCCTCTTTAACTTTCGCCATAAGGTCTTCGGCGCTCCAGCGGCCTGCAACAACATGGTAGGTTAAAATTTTAGTTAAGGTTGCTTTGTTTTCGGGTTTAAGCAAAGTGCCAACAGTGCCTGAGGGCAGTTTATCAAATGCCTCATTTGTTGGTGCAAACACGGTAAACGGTCCGGCCGATTCTAAGGTTTCAACCAGGCCTGCTGCTTTAACAGCGGTAACCAGGGTAGTATGGTCTTTTGAATTTACGGCGTTTTCAACAATGTTTTTTGTTGGGTACATGGCTGCTCCGCCAACCATTTTGGTTTGGGCGTAAGTGTTGGGCGCAATGGCGATAGCTACTAAGGCCAGGGCCGAGATAATTAATTTTTTCATAGTGTTTTTAGATATGTTATTTGATAAAAGATACGCATGGTTTTGCCGGGCAGTTTTTATAGCTGCCTATTTTTCCACAACCAGAAGTTTTAGCTATACAGGGTTTATAGCAGAAAAAAAAACTAAAAAAACAAGGCCGATGCTATATGATCAGCATATAATTTACCGGTTGGGGTTAGGTAAATGATATTATTTTGTTGCTGTATCCAATCCCGTTCAAAATAGGTTTGGGCGGCAATAAGCAGTTGTGTGGCCGATGTCGCTGCAATGGTATTGAGCTTATCCAGGTCCAACCCCCATATAGTGCGCAACGAGGTCATGATGTACTCGTTAAGGCGGTTGGTTTCGGTCAGCAGTTCTGTTTCTGCCGGTACTTTATCTTTTTCAATTGCCTGTATGTATTTGGCATTGTTGGCTACATTCCATTGCCTTGTTTCGCCATTGTAAGAGTGTGCCGATGGGCCAATACCGAGGTATTTTACACCCTTCCAGTAATTAGAATTATGTTTGGAGTATTGCCCCGGTTTGCAAAAGTTAGATATCTCGTAATGCTCAAAACCATTTAACTGCATGGCCTCCATCAATAAGTTAAATTGTTCGGCGCTTTGCTGCTCGTTCATGGCAGGCTGTTTCTTTTTGCTGATGAACGATGCCAGCGCCGTACCGGCTTCAACCGTCATGGAATAAGAAGAAACATGCGGGATACCCAATTCAAACACCCGGTTTAAATTGTGTTTCCACTTTATATCGGTCAACAGCGGGTAGCCATAAATAAGATCGGCAGTGAGGTTTTCAAAACCCATATCCTGTGCCCGTTTTACGGCTGCCTCCGCTTCGTCTGCCCGGTGTGCCCGGTTCATCCAGGCCAGGTCCTCATCAAAAAACGACTGTATGCCAATACTGAAACGGTTAACAGGGGTTTGTACCAACGACTGTAGTTTCGCCTTGTTTAAATCGTCTGGGTTGGCTTCCAGCGTAATTTCGGCGGTTGATGATACGGTATGTAAACCGGTTATGGTATCAATTAACGCCTGTATTTCATCGCTTCCGAGTACAGAAGGTGTACCACCGCCAAAGTATATGGTTTCGATAGTTTCGCCCTGCAAATAGTTTTTTTGTAGTTCTATCTCTTTCTTCAGCGCCTGTAAAAGCGGAAGTTTGTATTGCAGCGAAGTGCTGAAGTGAAAATCGCAGTAATGGCAGGCTTGTTTGCAGAAGGGGATGTGTAGGTAGATACCGGCCATTTTACTTATTCTTTTTTCTGTATTGTGAAGGAGATACCCCCATTAATTTCGTAAACATGCGCGAAAAATAATATGGGTCGTCAATGCCCAGGTTTATTGCCAGCTCTTTGATGGGCATATCTGTGAACGAAAGGTATTGACATGCTTTTTGCATTTTGAGGTGATTAAAGTATTCAATGGGCGAATAGCCTGTTTTTGACTTGAAAATAGCAGAGAAGTGCGAAACAGACAGATTTGCAAAGCTTGCAAATTCATTTAATTTAATTATTGAATGAATTTTTTTCTGCATAAGATCGATGGTTGACGCTACTATATTGTCGCCAATTTTCTGATCTGTATCATTGAATTTTTCCTCATAAATTAAAGATGACAAGAAATGTGAAAATATCATGTTCACATAGCGCAAGGCATCATTGTTATATCCCTTTTCAAGATTGCTGTAAATATCCTCAAATAGTTTAATGCGCTGATCATTATAGGCTAAGTTTGGCTTATAGTTCTCCGAGTTGCTCAATATCAATTCCATAATATAGGCAGCCAGGTCACCCTTAAAATGAACCCAATAGATGGTCCATGGCTTATTACTGTCGGCACCGTATTTATGCGGCGTATTTGCCGGGATAGTAATAAATTCAGAAGCCGATACTTCAATTCTTTTTTTGTTGATCTCCAACCAGCCTTGTCCTTCGGTACAATAAATAATAATTTGCTGGCTTATGCCGGCCGGCCGTTCTGCATAATGAAATTGAGCCTTAGGATAATAACCAATATCGGTAATATAGATTTGTTTTGTTATCAAATCTTTTATTAAAAAATCGGCAATTACTTTTTTAGGAAGTACAATTAGCCTTTGTCCCTCAAAACCTTCTCTTTTTCTAAGGCCTTTATTTTTCATCGGATAAATATATTAGTAAATCATAAAAAAATCCATCATGTTCATAAAAATAGCTATTTTTTTTAATTTACTAATCCGGGAGATTTACCAAAACTAATTATAGCCATTCTTTTTTAATTACCGCGGTTGTGAAGAATAACTATTTATAACGGAATTATTTAATTGAATTAATAAATCGATTTGCAGATAATTATCTATTATATAGTTATTTAAACTATGGCGTTGTTTGATGATTGCGGCAATTACAAATGAGTTTGCTGTTTTACGGTAAATAAGATAAAAAATTTATGATGGAAGTAAAAGCCTGGATTGAAGAAATAACCATACCAACCTATAAAACAGGCGAGCCCGAAAAAAATCCAATGTTTTTGGAAAAAAGGGTTTACCAGGGCAGTAGTGGCGTAGTATATCCTCATCCGGTGATAGAAAATATTGCTGACGAAAAAAAAGACCAGACATATACCGGTGTTTTTTTGGAAAACGAATATTTAAAGATACTGATATTGCCCGAACTTGGTGGCAGGATACAACGAGCTTATGACAAGGTAAGGAAACGGGATTTTGTTTATTATAACCAGGTTATAAAGCCTGCATTGGTAGGATTAGCAGGCCCCTGGATCTCGGGGGGGATCGAGTTTAACTGGCCGCAGCATCATCGTCCAAGTACATTTTCGCCGGTTGATTTTGCAATTGAGGAAAATGAAGATGGGAGCAAAACAGTTTGGG
>Ga0206890_1346_pt1 | contig 10780 bp, 14 predicted proteins | sample Alteio_BWOrgHeat_58_FD_152960 | JGI IMG/M metagenome (GOLD analysis project Ga0206890, IMG submission 152960) | Enriched cells from forest soil in Barre Woods Harvard Forest LTER site, Petersham, Massachusetts, United States - Alteio_BWOrgHeat_Nextera6 ... | reverse complement strand
TCGCTGTTGAAATCCTGAAACCGGCCGCGCATCTGCTCCAGACTGTCCGCGAGCTTCAGGACAATCTGCCCCTTGGTGCGGATAAAGCAGCACGCCTGCTCCGACATGTTGCGGTTATCCAGGCCGGTGTAACAGTCCGCGACCTTGGTGGTGGAGCGCTGGTAGCAAGGGCTTCCCGCAAGCAGGGAGTCCCACGTTGCTGAAACCGCGGTCGTATCAGGCAGCTTCATATAAAGATCTTCGTAGCACTTTTTGATGTCGTCCCCAAAAAACTCTTCCTTATAATGGACCCACACGGCGTTGGCCGACACCGTCAGACAAAGCGCCAACAGGGCGGGTTTCGCGAGCTTATTCGGAGCGAACAGATCCAAAAATTTCATAATGGCGCGATGCTCGAACTTGAAGTGAAAAAGGGCGATGACTCAGGACAAATTAAAGAATTTCATAGAACGGACAAACCCGTCAAAATTGGCCGAAATGACCGAGATTCGCAGGGTATACCCTGCGAAATATACGCTTTTGAATGTCTTCCTTTGAGCGAATCTAGCGAATGCACTTTAAAAAGCCACGCATTCTGACAAGGGCGGCTGGATCTAGCGATCCCGTTTTAAAACCAATTTTACTCTACAACCACCAGTTTCACATACTCAATCATTTTACCATGACATTTTCCAGGCTTATTGGGATTGACGGGATGACTTGCAGTAACCGCTCTAGAAATCATTTTGTCCGTCGAAAATTTGAAACCACAGACGTCGCATTTGAAGTTCTTCGTAATCAGCCCCCGGTTAGATTTCGTTCCGGGAAGCATATAACCTCATCCTGAACTCTTGGCATCCTTTAAAAACGATTATCAGGCAGGTAATTGATACATCACTTAATACGGCGGAATTTGGCCAGTAACGGAGTGCTTTTTGGGATAGAGTTACCATCGACAGCCCCAGGTCGTCAAAGACTTGGATTCTTTTGAATGCGATTGAAAATGAAACTTACCACATATCTCTGGCTGATTGCGCTTTCTTCACGCGTATTGGCTGCCGATTCCCTAGAAGATTCAATTGGGTCGCATGGATTTTACATGAACTGGAATTATCTCGGTGTCAGTGGCGGTTTAGGACAAACTCAGGGCATAGGAACTCAAGCAGGGTACTATTTAAGCAACGAGGATCTCCGGCGCTTTGGAAGTCAACATGGAATGAACCTAAGTGAAAAATGGCTAAGCAACTTTGGAATTGAAACTGAGATGTTTTCATTCGAATGGCTCCAGAAAGGTGGCAAGGAATACTATTCGGCAAATTTTATCCCTTGGAGCTTCCTGTTTATTTGGGAGTACGATCCGGCAATCCTCCTGCTACCTGTAATGTTGACAAATTGGAGCGTTGATTACCAGCCATTTTCTCTTCCCGTCGGCTTTGATTTTGGACCAAGAACTGAGGTCTACTTCAGCGAAAAAAGTCCTGTTCAACTCGATTTAAAAGGCGGCATTTATTGGCGACTCTCAAAATGCCGTATTGATGCTTATTGGCGCAAAGAGGTTTTTGCAAAGGCAACCAACATGGCAGGTGTTTCTGTGAATCTGATCACCCAATGATATTTTCAAAGATTGTCATTGGAAAATCAAGTGTGAATTCGGGCTCTGAGCAATCCAAAAAATTGTCCTACAGGATGCCCAGGGTCTTAAGAGATTTTTTCTAAAAATTGAGTTTGGGGATAAGTAACCTGCATTGAGGGAGACTCTATGGAACATCTCAATTTCGCGATACAGGCACTCTGATTCTAATGGCCACTAATTGGTGTTATTCTGAAAAAGCGCTATCAAACATGAAACATGTATGAGACCTTAGAAATTATACCCAAAACTAAGGTTGTCTAGATAAAGCGTCTTGTAATGGGATCGCAGCCCATAAGAGTTGTTTTCATACTGTACGTGTTCCGGACCAATACCCCAATCAAGGCTTACCGAAATCCACTTGCCCTGCCATACACTACCAAAAGTTATTGGTACCCCGATCTCATGCTCCCAAATTTGATCATTCAAATCCTGATAAAACCCTTCAATTCCCACAAAAAGCCCAGAATGCTTTTTTATTCCTAACAAATCCCATAAGAAATACCATTTAGGTCCAGCTTCAATCCAATAATCATGATAATTATTGATGGGTGAAAATGGGATGTACTCGCCCGGTGAAATGTCCAATGCGAGGTGCTGAGGGAGTAATCTTTCGTAGTGGGGTTCGATATACCACCCACCATGTTTATCAGCCATAAGAAGTGGAACAACATTTATGGAAATTCTGTTTTTATCTGGTTCCAAATCAGAACCATTATCTTCTATGAAATAATTCCGTATGATTTCGTTTTGGGAAGTATTTAAAATCAGCTGTCGAGATTGATTTTCGTCTTTAAACCAAGCCTGATCTTCTACATATAAAGTGTCAATTTCGAAATGCCCGTCATTAATTCTTTTCCGAATGGCATAATTTACCCAGACAACAGGTTCCGGATGAATAAGACCCATTAAGAGGTAAAAGTCATCGCCGGAAGCAGCACTAGCATAAGTCAACCAAAATCCGGTGCCAATGGATGCGAGGTCAACTCCAAGATCTATGTAAGACTTCTTTATATTTGACTGGATAAAAGATGAATTCAATGGCTTTATTTTAAAGTCAGGGAGATCTGACGTATCACATTCAGGAAATCCTATTTTACTTTCCCGGCTTTCAATTTTTTTAAACATTCCCTCGTAGTCAGACTTACTGATATTCTGGGTGCTGTCGACTACGTAACATCTTTTAAAATCTTGCTTATTGAAATCGTTTCTAAAACTATTAGCGCATCCTACCAGTAAAAACAAATACAATAGGATTAAAGCGGTTCTTTTCATCAGGTTAATTTTCATTTAGAACAAATTCGACGCTTTTAGACAGCCTATACCTTTTAACCACAGCCTTACCGGTAGCTTCTGAGATGGGAACAAACCTTGAGGTTTCATATCCTTTCCAAGGATCATACTTAAGATTAAAGAAATAAATCTGACCTGCTTTTGCCGCAAACTGAAACGAATAAATTCCTGTGAATAATTCTGTTACCACAATTTGCTTTTCAGGTTCATTGACATAAACAAAAGGATCTTTCGAATAATATTTGCCGCCAATGAGAGTTTCTCGGTTGTTGAAAATTGTGAGAGAGTATTGACCACTATCCAAATCAACATATGTGAATGAATTCACCCTCAGTGATCGTGACGGGTTGATTGACAAAACTTCCGGTAAGGCTTGATCGGAACCGGTTGGTGAGAGATTTAGGGTATCAACGCAATAATAGCTCAGCGCTTTTGATTTACACGTATTCTCTGGCATTTTGAAATTAAACGAGAAGCTAATCGGAACAAAAGCCCCAACAAAACCATATTGACGTATGATGTAAACCCTAGCTTTACCTGGAGGTGAGATGAAATTTAAAGCTTGCTCCCTGTCCTCCCACAAAGCCCTATCTCTATTTATTTGAGTTGAAGTCGGCCCTAAAGTACAACTAACAAAGGCTATCGCTACAAAGAGTGCCAGTAGGTATTTCATTCCTTCCAATTTAGCTCCTCAATCCTATATACCTCTCCATTACAGTCAGGACACCTAAGCTTGCCGTCTACTTTGGAAGGTTCCTCAGTAGACTTTCTACACCCAATACACCCATACATTTGATAACTGGGCGAATATCCGCCCCCATCGTTCAGGAGGACTGCCAAAGCCTTAATGATCTTAAATGGAACGTCCGCCTTCTTTTGCTTTTCAAGATCATCAGGAGATTTCTTTACCCACATATCTTCCTTAAAACAGCCTGGCTATAAATCCATAGGCGGGTTAACAATGATCATCAATAATACGTTTAGGAACACTTGAATTAAAAACAGCGCAAAACAAAGTCTCCACCTAAATCTAGGATGAGCCTTTATAAATTTGAAAAGTATTGCGAGAAGAATAACGAACTCAAAATAACCCATTATAAATCCGTAATTTAAGGAAAAACTTTCCCAAGAATTGTAGCACCTGGTGAAAACGTCGCATGGAACAAGAAGCAGTTTGTAAAGAATAGGGATAATATACCAGCTACACCAATGGCTTAAACGGCCTCCTTCGTTGCAAACAGAAACTTGAATAACTCTCCAAATTTTCTCCAGAGCTATTGAAACCCCAGCAATTACCAGGTATACGCCGCTAAACTGAAGAAATAGCTTGTCTTTTAGAAACATTGTGAGTGAGTTCTGTTCATTCACAAACCTTTCCTCCATTCCTTTTCCTATTCATTTGTATTCCTTCTGCTGATTTATCCTGTTGATCGATTTTACTGATTTTACCGTTCGATAAATTTCATAAACCATTCCTCCGAATAGAGCTGCGGTTAAGACCTCTATGGATGCTTCTGCGGTAGGAGGATTATGGAATTCTGTTAATTGAGAGACCCCGCCTCCAATGGTTAGAAAGAAGAAGGTCATCCCTATACTTGTCAAAAAAGTCTGTTTTTCTTGCGCTTCGCCCCTATTCAAGACATCCAATTCCCCACCATTTTTACGTTCCCCTAGAACTTTATAGTTCGCCCCATCTACCATATTCCTAAAGCTTCCCGTGCTAATGTCCACTGGATAACCGTATTCAAACACCGGATAATCCAACAAGGCATAGCCAAAGTTGAATTGAGATCTAATCGGCTCAAAAATTGAACCGTTAGAATCAGATTTTATGTTTAGGATATATTCATTCTTTTTCAGCAATAATACCGACGTTTGCCCTTGGCCAAGATAATGATCGTTGACAAATACGCTGTCTCGACTTGGAGCATTTATCAAAACATTTTGCGTTGCGCCGGAATTCATGTAAGCACAACCACTTAATCCTAGGATGGCTAAAAATCCCAGGGATCGCTGGATGTTGTCGTTCATAGACACAACCTCTTCCTAAAATCCTGGCTAGGTGCCTCTTAGACGCTCACAAGGTTCAAATGGTAACCAAATTTCCAAATATCTTTGGGGCAAGGTTACCATCCATAAGACAGGGTCGTCTAAGACTTGAAGAAAGGGTGATCGAGTATTCCCTATCTGGATAAATAACCTTAGGACATCTTTTGAAGCCAACCTTAACGGCATTACTCATCTTCAGCGCCTTACCAAGCTTTGCCCTCGAAAACAGTGTAAACCTTGGAATGCTTCAGTACTCGTCCACTCCCGTTGAATTTGGAGGTGGAGAAGGTTCCCTAACCGGAGATCGTTTTAGGCTCGTAATGGAGGATCAATACCCTGGATTTTTAGCCTCAAAACATATTGGGCTAAATATCTCACCGGTTTCAATCGCATATTATCGAACAGCCAATGGTCCTTACGTATCTATTAATCCAGCCGTATTGATAGTTGCAGTTATTGGGGCATTTTCCGTCCCCCCCGACACGCTTTACCATAAGGACTTGAGCTATTTGGGATTTGGACCGTTTTCTACAATCGCCCTATTGCCTCAATTGCTCACTAATTGGTCGCTACGTCTTGATGTAATTAACCAAAAGGCAGGTTTCACCGCTGGACCAACAACAGATTTTCTTGCTGGAAGAAAATTTTGGGTCCGCACAGAACTTCAAAGTGGTGCTTATCTGGTTTTGGGCGACATTGAAGTAAAGGGAGCAGTTGCATATGACGTAAGCGGAAGAAAAGATCGCTTTTACCTTAGCCTCCTGAAAAGCGGTGGCCCATAGGTTTAAATCCTTCCAGCTTTTTCCTTTCCCTCGACCTCTTAATTCCCCATATTTCTCCTAGTAGATCCTGCTCACCAGTCAAAATTCTGTGAGCGGATTATTAAGAAATCCGTATTTGCGACAATTCGACTGAATAATCGCCCTTTGGCATTTCATTTTTGGCTTTAAATTATGTCTATGAAATCTGGATGGAAATTTGGCGCAATGGCTGTATTAGCGGTCGGAATGGTGACAAGTGGATTTGGGCAAACTGGTTGGACAAAAGGAATCACGGGAACAACGAAATTCCTGTCCTCAGTCAGTTTCATTAATTCAGGTTTTGGATTTGTTAGGGGAGGATGGGCTGTAGGAAGCGGTGGAACGATTCTTAAGGCTTCGAACTTTGGCTCAAATTGGACTCCGGAATCAAGTGGGACAACTAGGAACTTGGCATCAGTTCAATTCGTAGACACCTCCACAGGATGGGCAGTTGGTGATAGTGGAACAATTTTGCATTCCCTAAATGGCGGCACTACATGGTTTTCTCAACCCAGCGGAATTACTGCGCCTCTCACTTCTGTTCACTTTACTGACAAAAACCATGGATGGACTGCCTCCTTAAATAATGCGATTGTTTTGAACTCTGTAAATGGAGGAGCCAGCTGGACGACTCAGATTAACGGAAATTCCGGTGCATTAGGTTGGTCATCGATATTTTTTGCCAACTCGAATGTTGGATGGGTTGTGGGAAACAGCAATAGCTCAAGTATCATTTCCAAAACGACCAATGGTGGCGCATCATGGAATTCCTCTATTTTACCAATATCGCTTCCAGTACGCTCAGTCTTCTTTATCAACGATAGCATTGGGTGGGTAGCAGGACTCGGGGGGATTTTGAAGACCCGTAATGGCGGAAATACTTGGACTTCGCAAAATATTGGAAACACAACATCCCAATTGAATTCGGTTTATTTTTCCGACTCAAGTTACGGATGGGCTGTGGGTGACAGTGGAAAAATTCTTACGACAAACAATGGAGGTAGCCAATGGTTTCCTCAAACCAGCGGCACTTCAATTACTTTGACTTCCGCTTTTGCTACTCCAAGCACTTCTCTAATATTTTTTGGATGTGTTGTCGGGGATAGTGGAACCATTCTAACAATTCAAAGTGGTGATGTAATTAAATCTTTGTCTAATCTTCAACACTTCCTTTCTTTCCACCTTTCCTCCTCTCAACTTTCCTTCACCCTTCCCAATTCATTTTCCATTTCAAACTCTTCGACAGCCATCTTCACAGCATCCGGAGTTAAACTTCTCGAATTCCCAATTGGTTCCAAGAGCAATTTTTCAATGCCAATCGGGAATCTGAGTGAGGGGGGATATTTTCTGGAAGTGAAGAATCAGAGGGAAAAGATTGTTCAGCCGTTTGAGATAAGCAGATAGGATGCTGATGAATTTAAAATGGATTTATTTCTTATTCGCTCTTTGTCTTATTTTCGTGGCTTGCAATACGACTTCATCTGATTCTGGATCTGAAAAAACGACGGCCTACACTGGTAAAATCACATCTTCGAACCAAGACCCGATTGAAGTGGTTGATACAAGCTACTCTATCGTTGATACCTGTTTGCCTAATATTTCTCCTGATGGCGTACATAATTTTAATGACACCGGCATTTTGGCGACGGAATTATTCAAGGACACTGCGAGCGTTGACTCCTTTTATCGTTCATCAATCCCATTAAATTGTCAGAACAGGAATACTCCTCAAGAGACCGTGTATGTTCAGGGGATATATGAGCGAATTGACTCCTGTAAAACTTCGGGAAATGTCTATTCTTGCTCAGTAAAGCAAAGTGTCAACCCCATTTCTCAGGTGTCGAAAACCTCCTACGATAAAAAAGATACCGGTTTGATTGTTTTTAACAATGCCACAGATACAGTTTTTGCTCACCTGCCAGCTTTTGCTGATACGATATTGACGATTACTGAACCATTTACGTTTTTTCCAATTGCTTCTTTACCGAGAGAAACAGTCCGATCTATCTATCCCGATGTAAAAATCGTATTTGCAATATTTCCTAAAACTCTAACTTCAAAATCATCTGTTATCGTTTCTTGCCAGTCAACAGCAGATACGACACAATGGGTACTGGATTCTGCTTTCTCTGTTGTTTCTGACACAGGATTTGTTCGGCTTTATCCCTTTTCCAATGGATGTCAGCTTGGCGGCGGTTATCGGGTGACAGTCACAAATCCATGATTCACACAGGATAGATTGGGTTTTATTCACCCAGTAATTGCCCTCTAATCCACTCCGCCTCTTGCCAATTATTTCGAAGCGTTTTAGGATGATTCAAAACCTTAAGGAATATTCCGCTCCTACTGGAAGAGGCATTTTGTTGAAACTTGAAGGGATTCTACAGTGCTGATTAAAGAGCAAGACCGAAAGATGGTTGTTATTGGATTCCAAAATAAAGAACGGAATTGGAAGGATGAATTCCATTCCAATAGCCGCCCCCAGCCAACTCCATTGGACCCGCTTTTTTATAATGGATTCACCTATCCCCCAGAAAAGCATCGATTTCCATGCTCTCAGAACGGCTTTTGTGACCTATCTGGGACTTTCGGCGGATGATCCCACAACCTTGCTCCAAGTAGCCCGACACTCCAATCTTGATTTCAGTGTCAAAACATATGGAAGAACCACTACGGAGAGAAAACAGGCTGCTATTGAGAAGACCTATGACCTGATCCACAATAGAGCCACATGAGAAGCCATGGGATCAGCTAAGTGGTGGTATTATAAGGATTTATTAACCTCGGGACTACACGATTCGAACATGCGACCCTCTGCTCCCAAAGCAGATGCTCTACCAGACTGAGCTAAGTCCCGAGGAAGGGCAATTTTAGCTCCAGAAGTGGGTTCCGGCAACGAACCTCGTTTCCTCCGAAAACGCGAGACGAACCTAGGATTACATCCTCTTTCGTATCGCCGCCGCATGATGGACAAATCCTTCCGCATCGGCGAGTGCGGCGATCCATTTTCCTTCGCGGCGCAAACCCCTTTGAGTGTATTCGATTAAGCTGGTGCGCTTGTAGAAGTCGTAGACCCCCAGGGGGGAAAAGAAACGCGCCGATCCGTTGGTGGGCAATACGTGGTTCGGGCCGGCGAAATAATCCCCCACCGGTTCAGAAGAATACGGACCCAGAAAGATGGCACCCGCGTTGTGCAGGTTGGGCAACAAGGTTCGGGGCGATTCGGTCAATACCTCAAGGTGCTCGGGAGCCAGAGCGTTAGAAAGCGAGCAGCCCAGGTTCCAATTCGGAACGACAAAAATGCGGCCATAGCGCTGAAGCGCTTTCTCAAGGAGCGCCCGCTTGGGGGAACTTTCCACCTGCGCTCTCACACATTCCGCCACCCACTTCGCCGCCCGCTGCGAGGTGGTGACACCCACGACGGCCTCGTAGCCTGAGCCGTGCTCCGCTTGAGATAACAAATCCGCCGCCACCCAATCCGGGTCCGCGGTTTCATCGAACAGAATCAAAACCTCGGAAGGACCGGCTATCATGTCGATGTCCACGACGCCGAAGACTTCCTTCTTGGCTAGCGCCGCATAGACGTTGCCGGGTCCCACAATCTTGTCCACCTGCTTCACCTTGGCCGTGCCGAAGGCCAGCATGGCCACTGCCTGGGCTCCTCCCACGCGATAGATCTCCGGGATGCCGAGTTCCATCGCGGCGTATGCGACGGCAGAATTCAGTCCCTGCGCGCAGGGAGTGATGACGGCGATTTCGGGGACGCCCGCGACCTGGGCAGGCACCGCGTTCATGATGAGCGTCGAGGGATAAGCACCGGCCCCGCCGGGCACGTACACTCCCACCCGATTCAAAGGCCGGATGATCTGTCCCAGCGTTTCACCGTGGGACCCCTTGAAGTTCCAGGAGGATTCGCGCTGGCGCAGATGAAATTTCCGCACGTTGGCGATGGCCTTGCGAAGCGCGGTGCGCACCATGGGCGCCGTCTTGCCCGCCTCCCGCTTCAGTTCGGATTCGGAAACTTTGAGGTTGCCCTTGAGTCCGTCGAAACGCCGCGCGTATTCCAGCACCGCGGCATGGCCCTCCTTACGGACACGGCTCAGAATATTCGAGACCGTTTTTTGAATTTCAGGGGAAGGACTGGGGTCGCGCGATCTCAGGGCCTCGATTTCCCGGTGCTTCAAGGATTTTAGTGAAACAATCTTCACGGCGTGGTTCCCTTTTCTTTCCCGTTTTTCCCGCCCGGGGCAAGGTTCAATTCGAGTTTCAGCCCGTAACGCTCCTGCAGCACACCGAGGTGGTGGCGCTCATGTCCGATGAGAGCCCTGAGAATCTGTTCCGGACGAAAGCGAATTCCATTGGCTTCGCCCACGCGGTTCAACTCTTCTTCAGTCATCCAGCCAATCCAGTTGCGGGTCGCCTCTGCTTCCGCAGCGTAGGCGGTGGCGAGTTCCGGCAACCCAATGCTTTCCGGCGGCCAGTTCAAGGCATAACTGTTTTCATCAAACCCCGGCAGAGGTTTTTGCTCTCCCCTTGAGGCGCACACCGCCCGGGTCACAAAAATCCGGTGGGCGACCAAAATGTGTCCCACCAATTGGCGCACGGTCCATTTGCCCTCAGCATAGGCAAGGTCCGCTTTTTCCGGCGGCAGCCCGGCCAGAATTTTCGCGGTTTCTTCGGTGTGGCGCGCCACCTTGTCGTAGAGAGACTCGAGCGGGGCCTCGACCATGTAATGCCTCATGTAGGATTGATCCGCATCTACCATGAACCGGAAAATAGCCTTTTAAGGCTTGCCCTATGCTGAGATTTGGCCGGAATCCACGGATGTATTTTAACGATATGCAAACCCAAAACCCCCGTGACGAAGGGAAATGCGTTCACTTCCAACCCGCCGACCTCATCGCGCTGGTGGAGGAACACCTGGGCGCGGCGGCCATTCCCGAATCCGACTGGGAAGGACGGCGCTTTCATTGGGGAGGCGCCATCGAATCTCCCCCCTTCAAGGGGCTGGTGATGCAATGCGCCCGCA
>Ga0206890_1345_pt1 | contig 10837 bp, 12 predicted proteins | sample Alteio_BWOrgHeat_58_FD_152960 | JGI IMG/M metagenome (GOLD analysis project Ga0206890, IMG submission 152960) | Enriched cells from forest soil in Barre Woods Harvard Forest LTER site, Petersham, Massachusetts, United States - Alteio_BWOrgHeat_Nextera6 ... | reverse complement strand
TCATCGCAATTGCAGTTTAAATTACTTTACTAAGCAATTGGTATTTCGCAATAACAATATGCCGTTTGATAACCAAAGTTATGCTTGAAAACAGCTTGTAAACCATGCTGTTTAGGTAAAAAGCACATGTTAAATGTGTTTTACGGAGAGGATAAAATTATTTTGCTAATGGAGGCTTTAAATGCTATTGCCGCCTGTAGCCAGGTAACTATGCTTTCATCCATAGGGTTCACACATAATACTGGTGCCCCCGAGAATGATCGTATAAACGCGATATATGAATATTCGCTGGCCAATCTGAGAAACAAGATACATTTAGAAGAAATTGCGGCAATAGCTTATGTTAGCCCTAATTCATTTTGCCGGTATTTTAAATCGCACACCCAAAAAACATATTCGCAGTTTTTGATCGAATTAAAGGTTGGGCACGCTTGTAAATTGCTTATTGAAAACAAGGTAATTATTAAGCAATTGTGTTATGAAAGTGGCTTTAATAATTTCGCCAGCTTCCATAAATTTTTCAAACAAATTACAGGTAAAAGCCCGCTTACCTACCAAAAAGAATTTATGCAGAGCTATTAGCAGAACCATAAATATCAACAATGCCCTTAATACAATTCATATATATACAACAAAACCCCGCTATTTGCGGGGCTTTGTCATTTTTCATAGGTGATGTTTTGAATTTTATAGGTAGATGTATATATGGATCAGGCTGTTGATCATTGCTTTTCAATAACCTGGTTGTTATAGTTACTTATAAATTATTCATAGCTAATTTACGCAACAGATAATTGTTCGGTTTTTATTAACCGTAAAAAGCGACCTTTAGTGCCTTTTATCGCCCGCAGGTCATCCATAATAATATTCATTAACTCGTTATCAATTCGGGGAACCATTTTGCTTATTGCTGGTCTTTTGAAAGTTTTCATAGTAGTAGGGTTAATATTTTTAAGTTACTTTTTTGTATCAGTATCGTCTGTTTCTGTAAGGTTGTCTTTCCGGCGTTTAGCTTCCTTATACTGCCTTAGTATCTGTTCCTTGTCGCGCTCATCAGAAGACTTTGCCGGCTCAATGGGGTTTTCCCATTCTTTTTCGTCATGAGCTTCTTTTTTATTTTTGTCAACTACCATAACAGTGCATTTGATAATTAATACACCAATTCAATGCCAATTTTTTTTACCAATTACTAAAATTGCCATTGGTAACTTAGTTTTCTGTTTCAAATAAGCATATATGGCTGTAATAGAGTGTTTTACTAAACAGGCGATAATGTGCCTGGAACAATATAAGTTGTATTAAAAAATATAAAATGTGTTTACAGCAGTAGTCAGGAGTGTACAGTCGCTCTGTTATTTTGCGGCCAATAAAGCGCATAAGCGGGCATGTCTGCTAAAATCAACCATATTATTAAACAGCCAACCTTTGTAACCGTCTTTTCGACAATTTAAATGGCGCGTATTTTTAACACATGAACTGATATTAGCAAGCCATAATGCGGATTTGCCATAATTAAACAGCTAATAATTGTCATTAATCACAATATTGTTGATTTTGGGTGTAATTTATAGCCACTATAGGGTATAATATTAGTTGTAAATAGATAAATGTAGCTCTACAGCGTGCAAAAAGTATATATTTTTTACGTTTATTTTATTTTTATAAATTTTGGTGTTTTTTTAATTGTTTTATTTTATAATTCATTAAAATTCAACGATAATTTAATGAATTAATGCTTTTTGGTGGGAAAAATAATACAAAAAAGGCAAAAAATGATATTTATATCATTGTAATGCCAATTTTGGTTGCTTTTTTATAAATTTTAGAATAAAAGCATTATATATTGGCATAAATGACAAATAATATTGGCTTTTTCATGAATTTTCAAGTAGAAAAATTAACATTATGATAACAATTGCATTACTTTGTTGTCATTAATGCTGGTTTAAATCCATTTTGACAAAAAAATTACAAAAAAATAATAAAATTCAAAAACATAGTGTTATCTTTACACCGTAATAAAAAACACAAAGTAGTCTTCTCATAATTTAGGTTTATAATTGGTTAGTAAAGGCCCCTGCCCATCAGGGGCTTTACTTATTTTATGCCTTTTTGTAAAGTGCCCGAAAGTTGATGAATAATAACGAATGCTGTATAGCAGAATACGCTATCATCCAATTTAAAACAGGCTAATACTTATTAGCGGATTGGTATGGATTTGAAAAAAAACCGTCAATATTACTGTTAAATTTTCTGCGGTGTTCAAACAGTGTTCCGTGGCCCGAGTGTGGAACTATCCATAAATTAGCTTTTGGGATGTTTCTATAAATTAGTTGGGTATGCTGTTGTCTTATTATATCGTGATCGCCACCTATAACCAGTACCGGGCATTGAATTTTATGCAATAGGGCAAGTGCTATGTGAGGCTGGTCCCAGTCAAGTAAGAATAATTTTCGTTCATTCCGCGCTTTTATGCTTTTGTTGACAATGCCTTTAGATTTATTATAGGTTGTTTTTTCTTCTTTCCATTCTTTAGGGTCAATGGCAGTAGAGTCGGGCCAAAGGTTAGCGCCAGACGAGGCCAGCATCTTTACTTTATCCGGATGGCGCATAGCCAACAGCAAACCGTTTATCCCTCCGTCGCTCCAGCCAATAACATAGGCCGAATCAATGTGCAAGCTGTCAAGTAAAGCAGCATAATCATCGGCCATCATTTCAAAACTCAATGAGTCCTTGTCGTCGCGCGATTTGCCTTGCGCGCGGCTATCAGCAATAATAACCTTATATTTTTCGGCGAAATAAGGGATGCTTCCTTTAAATGTACTTATACTGCCATTGTTTCCATGTATCATTAATAAAGGCTTGCCACTGCCATAAATTTCGCAATACATTTTAAATCCCCTAATGTTATAATACTTCCCGGCTTGCGGGTTGTTGCCGTAGGGTACATTGTTGCAGCCTGTGAGCAAAAAAAATACAGCTAAAATATTTAATGATAGATACTTTGCCATTGGGTTAATTGCTAATAACGGTCTAAGTGGTTTCATATCCAATAACCCCATCCAGGTAGGCTAATATCCCGCTATCGATTTCCGGGTTAAACTTGCGGGCGTAAAACTTGTTTGATTTTACCAGTATGTCCGCATCTTCCATGGTTAAAATCTTAGGGCTCGACCCTCCTCTAAAAAATTTAATATACCTGAGATGGTCGTTTACAATGCTATCCTTTAAAGGCGAATTTAATAGTACAGTTTGAAAAACTAATTCGTCCACTCCCCAGGTCATTCTAAAAAAACGTTTTACAGGTGGGTTTGCTTTTATATAATCAATTACATACCTGGCACAAGCCGGTGTTATGGTAAACCACTGCGATAATCCAAAGGCCTCCAAATCCTTTGGCAGTTTTTTAACCGGTAAAAGTTTATTCAGTACGGCCTGTATCTTAAATTTGAACGGGAAATTATAATCGCCAAAACTATACATCTCTAATCTTGAAATTGTTTCGGGCCATTCTTTATAAACAGAAAGAAACCGCATAAAGGTTTTATCGGGGTTGGCAAACAGGAATTTCTGAATTGCCGCCGCGCTTTTTAACGGATAATCCTGCGCGCTTATGAGGTTAATATGGCTGTAATTGCTATTGGTATTTAATATTTCTTCAAAACTATTTAGTGTGGCTGTTACCATGCTATAATTTGCCCAGGTAATAATGGTTCGGTTGGCAATGAAAAATACATTTTGCAAGGCTTGTAAATGTATAAACTCATTAATATCGCATTTACCATCAAGGTGAATGTAAATATCAGTTTCGGGGTAAATTAAACGCTTTACGAGCCGCTCAATTTGAAGCGGATTATCATGAACAAGAACCAGGTGGGCTAACCTCATTGCGCAATGCCTAAAAAAATTTAGTTGTTAATCTCATCCAGCCTTTTCTGCAAACTCGCGGCTAAAATAGCATCATTAGGCGGATAAAACATTTCTTTATGATCTCCCGGAACAATATGGACATTAACACCCTTTAAAGCATAGTTGGTCCAGCCTAAAAAATCGGGATCATCCACAAAGTAAAATCTTTTATTCGCTCTAAATAAATCTATTTTAATATCCAGTGGCCTTATGCGGTACTTATAAAAGGCTTTGATTAATTTTTTAGCAATTTGCTGCATAAAATCGGGCAGATTTTCGGGGTCCTGTTCGGTTTGAAAATCGACGTTCTTGTACAACCCTTTAAATTTTCGTTCATAATAGGTAGTCAAATAAGCTATATTATCTTTAGGGTACTTAGAAATCGATTTTATTCTGAAAGCTGCTTTTGGAAACTGCCGAAGTGTTTTTGTATAAACCTTTTTCCAAAATGAATATTGGTGCGTGGGATATTGCAAATTAGTGTCAAACATGGCGAGTAGTTTAACTTCTCTCCCCTGATCTTGTAACTGCCTTGCCATTTCATACGCGATATAACCGCCGAATGAATAGCCGGCAATTGCATAAGGCCCTGTTGGGTTGTGGGCAGTTATTTCACTATTATAAGCTGCCGCTATTTCCTCCATATCATCTAATGCCTCGGTCTTATTGTTTAAGCCTAATGATTGTATGCCATAAACAGGTTGGTCATTATCTAAATTAAACACCATGTTCCTGAAATTAAGCAGGTTAAGCCCAATGCCATGAACAATATATAACGGGATTTTAGAACCAGCCGGCTTAATATCAATAAGCGCTTTATAAGGCGAGTGAGACGGGTCATTAATAATTGATGCCAGCTGCCTTATGGTAGGATATTTAAATAAGTTTGCCAGTGATAACCTTTTGCCTGTTAGCTTTTCAATTTGGGTCATTGTTTTGGCGGCCAGCAATGAGTTACCGCCAAGGTTAAAAAAATTATCGTTTGTGCCTATGTTTTTAACGCCAATATTGTTTATCCATATTTCGGTTATGCTCTTTTCAAGTTCGGTAACCGGCGCAACATATTCGGCTACATTATTTCCTAATTCGGGATTAGGGAGCGCCTTTCTATCAATTTTGCCATTAGGCATTACCGGTATAAATGGAATAACCATATATACGCCGGGCACCATATAATCGGGCAGGATATTTTTCAGCTCATTTTTGCAATGTTTAATATCACCGTTAGTTAATACGGTTTTAGGCGTAATGTAGGCAACCAGCCGTTGGTTTTCTGCCGGGTCTTCATATAAAATTACATAAGCATCCCTGATTTTTTTTTGCCGCTTTAGCTGGTATTCAATTTCCTCAGTTTCAATACGTACCCCCCTTATCTTGACCTGGTGGTCTATCCTTCCCAAACATTGAATTTCCCCGTTTTCAAGCACCCTACCCAAATCGCCGGTACGGTAAATCTTCTGCCCTTTAACATTTGAAAACTTATCATCAATAAATTTTTCTGTTGTTAAATCGGGTCTGTTAATGTAACCGGCGGCAACGCCTGCGCCGCCAATATAAATTTCTCCTTCAGCACCTGCCGCAACTTCATTTAAACTATCATCTAAAAGATATATCCGGGTATTGTCAATAGGCCGGCCTATCGTTATAACATTATCGTCCTTAGTTACCTTTTTTATAATTGAATATATGGTGGTTTCCGTGGGGCCATACATATTCCATACCTCATCACACCTATCTAATAATTTATGGGCAAGGTCCATCGGCATGGCCTCGCCCCCGCAAAAGGCTTTAATGGGGAGGTGTTTATCCCAGCCGTATTCGAGCATCATTTTCCAGGTAAATGGGGTAGCCTGTACAATGCTTATTTTCTCGGTCTCTATAAATTCAGCTAAAGCACGTCCGTCTTTTGCTATATCAGTATCAACTATTATTAATTGGGCACCGCTTATGAGGGGCAGAAACAGTTCCAGCTCAGAAATATCAAAAGACAGGGTAGTAATCCCGAGCATGATATCATCGGCATTAATGCCCGGGGCCTTTTGTATGCTTAATAGTAAATTTAAAAAATTGTGATGGCCTATGCCAACACCTTTAGGGAAGCCCGTTGAGCCCGATGTATATAATATATAGGTTAAATTATTATGAAAATCAATGTCTAAACTATCAGCCGGATAATTACCCCGGTTTGACCAAATTTCATCAAAAATCAGTTTATCGGAATACTTTTTATAGCGTTCCTGGTAATTTTTTGAAGTGAGTAATACTTTTGCCGAGCTATCCTTGATCAAAAAAATCAATACGTTCAATTGGCAAGGTCGGGTCAATTGGTAAATAAGCCGCCCCCGCTTTCATTATAGCCAATAAGCACACAGCCGTATAAATTGACCTGTCCATTGCTACGGCAATAGCATCGCCGTTGCCAAAATTATGGGCTTTTAAAAAGGATGCAATTTGATTTGAGCTTAATTCGAGTTCGCTATAAGTGATTGCCTGTCCGTTATGCTTAATTGCAATCTTACGTGGATTTGTACGGGATTGAATATCAATTAATCGGACAATATTAACCATGATTTAATACTCGTAATTTAAACGTTCACTTTTATTATTAAAAGCTTAATAATAGGGGCGGGTATTAAACTAGCGCTAATTAACTAAAAATATGGCTAAGTTTACTTCTTTGTTTTAATTTTTATAAATTATGGATCTGCCGCCTTAATTTTATTTATTCATCTTTTTTGGACTTTGTGCTATCATCTTCTATATTTGCACTCCATTACAAAAAATTGGTTTAGCTAAGTAGTTGTAATGGAACAATTGAACGGGGGATTAGCTCAGCTGGCTAGAGCGCTTGCATGGCATGCAAGAGGTCATCGGTTCGACTCCGATATTCTCCACCTTGATAATCAGGCACTTATGTAAATAATAAGTGCCTTTTTTTGTGCCAAAAATCTTTGATAAAACCGTGATAAAACCACATCGAGTAAGCAAACCCGGCTATTTACCGCTAAATTTAAGGAAATCATGCTGTGGAAAACTTTTTCAAAGTAGCATCAACATCGTCCTTTAAGATCATTTTCGTTAAATCCACTATTGAAACTTCACTGCCTTTTTGCGGGCTATGTGACGGTTTATACCGGATATAACCCAACTCGTCCAGATCTTTAATGCACTTCTGATACGTTGCGTTGCCGTTAATTTTGGCAAGCCTCATCAGTTCTGCCCTTGAAATAACAAACGGGCTGACGAATTGCTGTTCCCGCCAAAAATCAAACAAGGCCATATACAAACTGATGTGTGCAGGGCCGAGCCTGCCGTCTTTTGCGCCAAACTCACAGAAATTATGCAAATGGTTTAAAATGTTCATTTGCCATTATGAAAATGTGTTTCCAATATTTTCTCAATATCTGACTGCTTGTAAAAATGTATGCCATTGATCTTTGAAAAAGGCAGCGTCCCGTTCAACCGTAAATTCTGTAAGGTTGCCGGGGATATTTTAAGCATTGCACGAACATCGCTGCTCCTTAGCCATCCTTTGTTTGTTTTTTGTGGTGGAGTAATCATTAATTTTAAATCTTCCAGCAATTGCTTTCTAAACTCGTTGAGGTCTTCACGGGTGATGATTTCTACAGCCATATCTAAAGAATTTAATCAAGCAAATTTGCAACGCTGTAAAACACTCATTTAACATTAGCATACCACAGTTTTATTCTTTTATGGGAAACGGCTAAGTTTGCCTTATAACTATCATCTAATAACCTATGTATCCTAATCCATTAATAATGCAGCATGCGGGTATCTACACGAAAGAGATTCCTGAAGACGATGCCCATATGGAAATATTTGAGTTAAGACCAGACCTGCTTATTTCCTGGTCAATTATTGAAACTTCTAATGATGGGATTAACTCAATGGACATGCGCGGTAATTGGACTGTGAGTGCAGAAAAACTCAGTATGTTCCTGATCGACGACGATAACGAGGAATTGTACCAGGAGCATTACCTATGGGACGGCAATCATTGGTGCGCGGAAAACGAGCCGGAGATAGTATTAAACAAGCGCAACGGACCGGAGGGTATTAAGGATAGGATGTATTTTGATTTGAGGTAATTAAACGCCGCATACTTTCAGGAATTCATTCATTTTTTCTTCGTAAAAGGCGAATAAAGCGATTCGCTCATCAAAACTTACCGCTTCTGCTGCTGCCATCCTATTTTGGACATCATCCATGTCAATATTTTGGTTATTAAATGGGGTGTCGCTAAAAATAACATCAGGAGTGAAATCAAATTGATCCAACAGCGCGGTAAAAGGGATCTTTTTCCCATCAATGCCCCGCCTGATGAATATTTGCATACCCATGTTGATCAGCGCGGTTCCAAAAGCTGAAAGGGGGCCAGGATGCAGTTCGCGTAAATTAAAGTGCATCGCGGTCAATACCCGTCTCTCCAGCTCTTCTTGTTCAGGTAAATGAGACGCTTGCAATAGGTTAGCAAGGCTATAGTTGTCGGGGCCATAAGCGTTAATCAGATTTTGCATAAGATTATAAAATCCGAAGCCAATATCTGCGTTGCCAATCATCGCACTCGCCCGTCTGTTCCATTCTTCGTTATCATTTGGTAGGTAGGGAGCGGCTGAAAGTACATTGGTTGGGAGATTTAGCAAAAGTGTGCCGACTGAAGAAGATATATCATATGCTTTAAAGATGTCCGTGATATGATTGGGTGTTGCGGTCATATGGGCAACCACGCTATAAAGCGTCAGGTCAGAGTCGTAAAGAATACTCTCCAACTCCCTGCTAAGCGCACGTTGTTTTTCCATTCTGTCAACGATGTCTTCGATCCCGGCGATGTAGCCGGATTTGATCATAAATTCAGCATAAGTGGCATTTGTTTCGAGTACTGACACTACGCTAACAGGAACGCGGGCAATTAATCGGCCTTGCGCAGTGGCAAATTTGGTAAATAACAACGGCTTGCCTTCATCAAGAACACCATTCAGATCAAATCGTAACCCGCAGGTATGTTGATAACGCCAAAGGTTACGAAACCCGCCAACATGGTCCATGTGAGTAGTATTATAATAATTGGCTAAATCATCTGCATGATTGCTAAGCTCATGAGTTTTAATACGCCAAAATTCCCGAGGGTCATTGTTTGCCCTGGCATTTAGCGCATTGAGTAATAATACAAGGTTTTTTTGTCCCCAAAGGGTGCCAATATGGTCTATCCAATGCGTGAACTCGTGCCAAATTAAAGCGATAGTTTCATAATTCTGCTCGTTGATAACTGTAAAATCCATTGCAGCGAATTCTGCGCTGCTAACTGAGTCGAGACTTACATATAGAAAAAAAGGATCGTATGAAGCTGCGGTAACAAGGTTGGGGAAAACTTTTCCAAAAGGCATAAATATTAATTGATTTGAAATAAGGTTTTGATAAGCTAAATATAAAACTATTCGTGAATTGGTGATCAGTCGACATATTTATTTACCCAGTCAATCACATCATCATGATCTTTGAAGTCCAGCATATAAGGTTTATTTTGCAGCCGTTATTTCTCTGCATCAGGACTAAAATACGATGAAGTGACGATAATCCCTTTGTTAGCACCCTGTGTATTAATGACATCCCGGAAACCTCTGACAATACCAACGCCGATTTTCCTCGACTTTGCATGTCGCTTGCACTCGACTAAAAAGCGAACCGCAAAATCACCTACGTTTTTCACAGCGATAAGGTCATAACCGCCATCCCTCGTCCGTTTAGTCATTTCCACCTCAAACTGCTGGTGGCGCAGTAATTCCGCGATCATCTGTTCAAAGTCGTGCGGCTGCATCGCATAAATGCGCTCATGGTTTTGATAAATGTCTTTAATAATATGCTTGATCCTCGATCCTTCGTCTAATAAAATGATTTGGCTTTCCGGTTCGCTATCTTCATCCTCAACAAGTGTATAATCGAAACGTTGAAAAATATTAAGATCAATTGATGCAACAGGTATGGCATCGGTCACGCTACCTAAATGACCTAGTCGGTCAAAATAACTTTGATAGGAACGGGCTTGCTGAAACAATAAGTCCGATGGATAAAGTTCTTTTCTGAATGAGCCGACTTGACTGTACACCGCGGCCGGCGTTTCCGAGGTCGCTATCCATTTCGATAAATTAGTGATATTGTTATAGGGCTTTAATAATGCAGTAAACTTTTCCTGCTGGTCGATCAGCGCCTGGATATCTGGATTCAAAGCTAACCGGAGATGCTCCTGGCTGGAAAGTATGGACATCGCAACGGGTGAAACTAAATCTTGCATTTTCCTGTTCAATTCCAAAAAAGCTTTAATATTTGGTGGTTGATAGGCGTCCATTTTTTGCTGGAATTCGCGGGCCATTTTCAGCATTGGTGAATCCATTTGATCGAGCATGCGTTGTATATTGCTTTGCAAGTCTGACATGAGGGTCTTGATTTAACGTTAAATATAGATCTGCTTGTCAGTAAGTGTTTCGAGGAAAGTTTTGACCTTATTCACAAGTGTAATATATCTTTCTGTATCCTCCAACCAAGCAGAAAGTTTCACGCGATTGTCGTCAGCAACTTTGTATTTTAGTCTGGCCTTGTTTAGGAACCACAATGTCTTGTCATAGGATACCTTCTCGGTATCTATTTGTAATGCCCGATAGTCTGTCAGGCCTCTTTTCCTCAATTTTCCATTGACTACCCACAGGAGATAGCGCGTATCTTTTTCTTTTACATAACCGATGATCGCATCACCGGCGAAATTCATTTCTTCAGTAAAACAGTCTCCAAACTCAATCTGGTTAAAAATGGATTTGGTCAGTTTTTTATTACCTAATGAAACTTGGTTAATGGTTACCTCATGGGATGGCACATTAGCGTTCGTGCCGTTAAACCATTGTTCAGCCTGCGTTAA
>Ga0206890_1343_pt1 | contig 10877 bp, 15 predicted proteins | sample Alteio_BWOrgHeat_58_FD_152960 | JGI IMG/M metagenome (GOLD analysis project Ga0206890, IMG submission 152960) | Enriched cells from forest soil in Barre Woods Harvard Forest LTER site, Petersham, Massachusetts, United States - Alteio_BWOrgHeat_Nextera6 ... | reverse complement strand
ATACACACTGGTTGCCGTTGCTGATTATATCTTAAAAAACAATAAAGGCAATACGGTTTCAAACCTGTCATCAACCCGGGCTTTGCGTGATGTTACTGAACTTGCCGGCGGCGAATATCATGCCGCCGCGGTAGGCGAGGTTAACGTAGTAAACAAAATGAAAGAGGTTAACGCGGTAATAGGCGGCGAAGGTAATGGCGGAGTGATATATCCCGAACTGCATTATGGCCGTGATGCATTGGCTGGTATAGCTTTATTTTTAACACATCTGGCTAAATATGGTAAACCTATATCTGTTTTAAGAAGTTCGTACCCGGGTTATTTTATCTCAAAAAATAAAATAACGCTGACTCCCGAAATGGACATTGACGCCTTGTTAAGCAAGGTGGAGGCTAAATACAAAAAACAACCGCACTCAACAATTGACGGACTGAAAATAGAATTTGATAAACAATGGGTACATTTGCGCCGGTCAAATACGGAACCAATTATCCGTATCTATTCCGAAGGGGACTCTGAAACTGTTGCAAATAACCTGGCGAACAAGATCATTGCTGATATAAAAGAGATATTACAACTAAGTTGAATTTTAATGAGTGATTGAGTGAATGTTTTTTAATGAATAATCTTTTTCATAATTTTAAGAATGGAAAAAGAATTAAAAGCAGACTTCGTTGCAAAATTTAGAGATCGCACAAAAAAATTCGTAGTTGATAATATCAAATTATATAGATCATTACCAAAAACAGAAGAGGCGCGGATCGTAGGTAAACAGTTATTACGATCATCCTCATCTGTTGGTGCTAATTATAGGGCCGCTTGCCGTGCAAGATCGCAAGCGGAATTCAGTTCAAAAATTTCAATAGTTATTGAAGAAGCGGACGAAAGTGTTTTTTGGATGGAAGTTATGATAGATGCAGATATATTAACTCAACCACAAGTAAACAATTTGATAATTGAAGGTAACGAAATACTAAAAGTAGTATCCTCCGCCCGAAAGACTATTACAGATAAAAATAAAGATATTAAATGATTAGTAATCCATTCACTCAATCACTAATCCACTCATTCAATCATTAAAAACTATGCGTGTTTATTTAGATAATGCTGCTACTACCCCGCTCGATCCTGAAGTTTTAAAGGAAATGTATAAGGTTATGGAAGCCAATTATGGCAATCCATCATCTATTCATGCGCATGGGAGAGAGGCACGGTCGTTAATTGAAAAAGCGCGCAAAACAGTGGCTAACCTGTTGCATACTTCGCCTGCCGAGATATTTTTTACCAGCAGCGGCACCGAGGCAGACAATACCGCTATACGGTGCGGTATTGTTGATAACGGTATCACCCATGCGATAACCACGCGGTTAGAGCACCATGCGGTACTACATACCTATGAAGCACTTGAAAAAGCGGGTACTATTAAGTTGAGCTTTGTTAATATTGACAGTAAAGGCGTTGTTGATTATGCCGACCTGGAAGAGTTGCTTCAAACTAATGAGCGTAGTTTTGTATCCTTAATGCATGCCAATAATGAATTGGGTACGCTGACTGATATAGTGAGGGTAGGCGATATTTGTGAACAATACAATGCTATTTTTCATTGCGATACCGTACAAACCATGGGGCATTACCCGCACGACCTTAGCAAGCTGAAGGTGCATTTTTTAGTTTGTGCCGCTCATAAACTGCATGGGCCAAAAGGCGTTGGCTTTTTGCATGTGAACCATCGCCTTAAAATTAAGCCTTTAATATATGGCGGTTCGCAGGAGCGTAATATGCGCGGCGGTACCGAAAATGTTTACGGTATAGTGGGTTTAGCCAAGGCGCTTGAAATTGCCTACGCAGAAATGGAAATACACCAGCAACACATACAAGGTTTAAAAACCTATATGATGGAGCAATTGATAGAGCAGGTGCCGGGCGTTAAATTTAATGGCGAAACCGATGCTGATAAAAGTTTATATACCGTTTTAAATGTATCCTTCCCGGATACCGAGATGGCAGATATGTTGTTATTTAACCTGGATATAGCAGGTATTTCGGCATCAGGCGGCAGTGCGTGCAGCTCGGGTACTGATATTGGGTCACATGTGCTTACCGCTATCGGAGCCAGCAGTACAAGGCCATCGGTAAGGTTTTCGTTCTCCAAATACAGCACTAAAGAAGAAGTGGATTATGCTTTGGCAAAGATCCGGGAGCTGTTCCCGGTGAATGTTTGATAATAGCGTTTTCGTTCTGAGTATAATTCCTTTGGCATGATTATGGTTCATATTTAGTTATCTATTAAAAACTAAATACCATGAAAACTACCAATCAAAAATCCGGAAACGGTAAACGACCAGCTGAAATCCCCGGAAAGCGTAAATCAGAACAGGAAGGTTCAGGATATGCACCACAAAGGGAGCAGCAGCAACATAACCAGGGTAATGATGCCTCATATAGTGAGCAAACTGATGTTACCCCGCCCAATCAACACGAGTTTCCTTCAATAGGCATAGCAAAAACTGATTTTGTAAGCCGTAATCATGGGCGTAGAACCGGCCGTATGGTTGGCCATGAGCCGGGCACAGAAAGTATATAGGGCTGCATATAACCTTTTTCGCTAAATAGTGGATATTGTTTAGATATCTAAAAGAAACAAAGATCTTTCAAACCGGGAGATCTTTGTTTTTTGTTTGCCGGTGTCATAAAGCGCCGATTGGTTAGATCGGGTTTGGCACGGTTATGGCGGCCTTTTCATTACCAATTTAAATAGAAAAGTTATGAGAGCTGTTGACAAAAAATCCGGAAACGGTACCAGATCAAATGAAGTTTCTGAAAAGAAACAACCCGAACAACAAGCAAATCTAAATCAATCACAAACGACGAAAGAAGTACCACACCGAAAGCCAGTTTACATTAAAGACATGCCCGAAATTGTGCCTGCAAGAATAGGAATTATATAACTGATTGATAAAACCTGTAAACAACAAACGGGGTTATGTTTTTTACGTAACCCCGTTTGTTATTTATAATGATGCTGATATTAATTCTGCATCATTTTCAAAAACGCGGATAGTTCTTCCTTCATTTCCCTACGGTCAACTATAAAATCAAGGAAACCGTGTTCCTGCACAAATTCTGCAGTCTGGAAGCCTTTAGGCAGATCTTTTTTAATAGTTTCCTTAATAACCCGTGGCCCTGCAAAGCCTATCAAAGCACCCGGTTCGGCAATATTAATATCGCCTAACATAGCGTATGACGCGGTTACACCGCCTGTAGTTGGGTCGGTTAATAAGGATATATAAGGTATTTTAGCCTGGCTTAATAAGGCCAGCTTGGCTGATGTTTTGGCCATCTGCATTAAAGAGAATGCCGCTTCCATCATACGCGCGCCGCCGGATTTTGAAATCATCAGGAACGGAACTTTATGTTCGATACAATAATCAATAGAACGGGCTATCTTTTCACCTACTACTGATCCCATTGAGCCGCCAATAAAGTTAAAATCCATACAGGCGATAACCAAATCGAGCCCATTGATTTTGCCATAGCCAGCGCGTATAGCATCCTTTAAACCTGTTTTAAACTGGGTTTCAGCTAACCTGTCTGTGTATTTTTTGGTATCAGTAAATTCCAGTGGGTCGCCCGATGTGAGATCAGGAAATAACTCGGTGAACTCATTATTATCAAACAGTACAGAAAAATATTCTTTTGAACCAATGCGCAGGTGGTACCCGCAGTAATGACAAACATATTGATTTTCAACCTGCTCAGAATAATGAAGGGGTTTTTTGCATTGAGGGCATTTATTCCAGATCCCGTCGGGGGTTTCCTTCTTTTCCTCAGTGGTCGTAATTATCCCTTTTATCTCGCGCTTAAACCATGCCATATCTTTTTCGAAGTCTTTCAATTGGTTACAAAGAAACGATTTTTTTTAGATATGAGATGTGAGATATTAGATTTGAGACATCTACCAGGCACCAAATGATGAATATTTACCAATTTTAGTAAAAAATCTCACATCTCACATCTCACATCTCAAATCAAAATTATAACTTCGGGGCTCAAATTAAAACTAATGGATTTAAAAAATTATAAGGGTGTTCTGCATGGCGACCAGGTGCAGGAACTGTTTGAAATAGCAAAAAAACATCAATTTGCCCTGCCTGCGGTAAACGTAATTGGTACCAATAGCATTAACGCGGTTATGGAAACTGCTGCTGCGGTTAAATCGCCGGTTATTATACAGGTATCACATGGCGGCGCGCAATTTTACGCGGGTAAATCATTAGATAACTCCAAGCTACAGGCATGTATATTAGGTGGTATCTCTGCTGCGGAGCATGTGCATTTACTGGCCGAGCATTATGGTGTAGCCGTTATTATGCATACCGACCATTGTGCTAAAAAATTATTGCCCTGGATAGACGGCTTGTTAGACTATGGAGAAAAGTTTTTTGCCCGTACCGGCAAGCCGTTGTTCTCATCGCACATGCTTGATCTTTCTGAAGAACCTATCGAAGAAAATATCGAAATATCAGCCAAATACCTTGCCCGTATGGCTAAAATGGGCATGACGCTCGAAATTGAATTAGGTGTTACCGGCGGCGAAGAAGACGGCGTTGATAACAGCGATGTTGACAGCTCGCGCTTATATACTCAGCCCGAAGATGTTGCTTACTCTTATGAGCATTTATTAAAAGTTAGTCCGCGGTTTACCGTGGCTGCTGCTTTTGGCAACGTACATGGTGTTTATAAACCGGGTAACGTAAAACTGCAACCGGTTATCCTGCATAACTCGCAGGAGTATGTAAAGAAAACATTTAACCTTACTGCCGAAAAACCCATCAACTTTGTATTTCATGGCGGATCAGGTTCAAGCCCCGAAGAAATTCGCGAAGCGATATCTTATGGCGCTATAAAAATGAATATTGATACCGATATGCAATGGGCCTATTGGGAAGGTATAAAAGATTATTACCAATCAAAAGAAGGTTATTTGCAAACCCAGATAGGCAGCCCTGATGGCGAAGACTCTCCAAACAAAAAATATTACGACCCGCGCGTATGGTTGCGCAAAGGCGAAGATAGCTTTGTAAAAAGGCTTACACAAGCCTTTGGCGACCTGAACTGCCTGGATGTAACCAGTAAGTTATAGCTGATTGGGGATTAGTGATTGGTTGATTAGTTATTAAGGCAAATCTTCCAATCACTAATTAACCAATACCTAATACCAATAAAAATGTCTGATAAAAAAATACAAGTAAACAAGGTAAGTACCCCTGCCGACCTGGAAACTGTATTTGCCATACGCCGCCAGGTGTTTGTTGGTGAACAAAACTGCCCGCCCGAACTGGAATGGGAGTTTGAAGATGAATCTACCCACTTTTTAGCTACCGTAAACGGCGAGCCCGCAGGTGCTTCGCGCTGGCGTAAAACCGATAAAGGTTATAAATTGGAGCGCTTTGCCGTATTAGAACAATTTAGGGGCGGGGTAGGCAAAGCCCTGGTACAAGCTGTTTTGGATGATCTCCCTGCTGATGCTACTTATGTTTATATGCATGCCCAGCTTCCTGCCGTTACTCTCTATGAAAAATTCGGCTTTGAAAAAACAGGCCCCGAGTTTGAAGAAGCTGGAATAAGGCATTATAAAATGGTTAGAAAGTGATTTAGAATTTCGGATGTTCAATTTCGGATTTAAGCTATACTGATGGAAAATAAATATGAAATAATTTTGTATTGGAGTAAGGAAGATGAAGCTGTAATTGCTGAAGTACCAGAACCTGCCGGATGTATGGTCGATGGTGAAAATTATAATGAAGCGCTAATAAATATAGAAACAGTTATTGCGCAATGGATACAAACAGCTATTGATTTAGGTCGAGAAATCCCTTTACCTAAAGGGAAACTGATGTATGCTTAAATGAAATATCAGACTTATCTTTTTGTAAGTCTCCCTACCCAAACACCGTACCAGAATAATCCATCGCCTCCCATAATTTATCCATATTAAGCCCGGTAATGGCGTTTTGCGATTGGAGGTAACCTATTAAGTTTTCGGTGGCGATATTGCCTGTAAGGTCGTCTTTCGCCATGGGGCAGCCGCCATAACCTTTTAATGCGGAATCAAACCGTTTGCAACCGCTTTGATAGGCCGCTTCCACCTTTTCGTGCCAGGTAGCTGGCGTACTATGTAAGTGGATACCAAACTCAGTATCCGGAAATTGTGCGCATAAAGATGGATAAAGACTTTTGATCTGATCGGGCGTTGCTATTCCAATAGTATCAGATAAGGCAATAGTTTTAATACCTTCATTTACCAATTTTTCGGTCCATTGTTGTACGATCTCTACGTTCCATTCATCGCCATAAGGGTTGCCAAACCCCATTGACAGGTACACCAATAACTCCTTTTGCTTGGCCGTGCATATTTCATTCATTCTTTTTACGGTATCAAATGAATCGGCAATAGTAGCGTTGGTATTGCGCATTTGAAAAGTTTCGGAGATAGAAAAAGGATAGCCCAGGTAAGTTATCTCAGGATGCAGCACAGCCTCCACAGCACCGCGAAAATTAGCTACAATAGCTAATAATTTTGACGACGTATTGCTTAAATCGAGCCTTTTTAATACCTCCGCCGTATCCCGCATTTGCGGTATAGCTTTGGCCGAAACAAAGCTGCCAAAATCCATGGTATCAAAGCCAACCTGTAACAGCAGGTTAATATAAGCGGCCTTAATGTCGGTAGGTACGAAGTCAACAAGCCCCTGCATGGCATCGCGCGGGCATTCTGTTAGGCGTATTGCTGATGGTTCCATCACTATAAAATAAGATGAGGTATAAATCTACTCAAATTATCGGTTATCAACCCGTTCGACTCTCTTATACCCATGCCGGCGGGTTCCTGCCCAATTACCCAGCTGCCTATAACCGGGAAATTCCCGTCAAAATCAGGAAGTTTGCATAGCTCCTGGAAAATAAAACCTTCGGCACCATATTCACCATCCGAACTGGCTATCATTTTTTCATTTTCAATTAGGGTGATATTTGTCCCTTCGCGCGATAGAAAAGGTTTCTTCACATAATCTTTTAAATTGCTGCGGGTAAAATAGGCGGGCAGCAAGTTTTTATGATAAGGGAACAATTGCCATAATATAGGCAATATAGCCTTGTTGCTAAGTATCATCTTCCATGAAGGCTCAACCCAGCAGGCTTTAAGCGTATCAGCCACCAGGTTTTTCCCGAAGGCCTCGTTCACCATCCATTCATAAGGATATAGCTTGAATATATTGCGGATAGGTTGCCCATCCAGATCAACAAAATAGCCGTTATTATTATCCCAGCCAATATCATTGATATAAATAAACGCGGTTTCCAGGCCTCCCTGCATGGCGCAGTCTTGCAGGTAAGCTGTGGTAGTAAAATCCTCTAAAACATCTTTTACACAGGTGAAATATAGTTTATCATCGTATAAATAGTCTTTAAGGTATTTCCAGTAGCCTATCAGTTTTTCGTGCATCGAGTTAAACTGATCCTTCGGCTCGTCGAAATCCTTTAACCAAAACCATTGAACTATGGATGCTTCAAATATAGAAGTAGGCGTGTCGGCATTAAACTCTAATAGCTTGGGCTCCGTTTTGCCATCATAGTGCAGATCAAACCTGCCGTAAATAGCAGGCGCGTCGTTATTCCAGGTATCCAGTATATGCGGCACCATAAATTGCGGTATCATCAATTGGTCGAACAGGTTATTATCAATAACATGCTGTACCGCTTTAAGGCACATATCCCAAAGCTCGGCGGTTACGGCTTCCAGCTTTTCAATCTCGGGCAGGGTAAAGGTATAATAAGCCGATTCATCCCAGTACGGAACATCGGCCGTATGAAAACCGAACCCTAATTCTTCCACGGTTTGCTGCCAGTTATTGCGCGGATCGATAGTTATTCGCTGCATATTTTTAGGACGAAGATGAAGCGTGAAAACCCTCCGACCCGCCAAAGCCACCCCGGGTTATACTTGCTTCTGAGGGGTGCATACCTTCGTTAGAATAACCTTGTCGTATGTATGAGCCGGCAAAATAAGTACCATAGGGCCTGAAGATATAATATCCCATATAGCCGGGGACGCCACGTGTATAAGAGCCGGTAGTATCGGTACGCATAAATAGCCGGTTCTGTTGGTGGGGCCTGTTGCAGCCCAATAAGCCGGTTACTAAAACCAGGGTTATAGCTTTTGATTTTTTCATACCGCCGGTTATTTTACAGTTACAAAAAATTCATAATCTTTCTTCACATCTACGCTTTTGGTGTCGCCGTTATCATTTTCGCCTTCGGTGTAGAATTTACCTAATGAGGGTACGGTATCCGTTTTAGCAAACTCTTTTATTTTGACGCCCTTGCGCCAAACAATGTAATGGGTTGTTACCAGGTCTTTTAACGAGTCTAAATGCGCGGTGCTTAGGCTAACTTCAATACTGCCGTTCTTATCAACGGTTTTGGCCTGGTCGTCATTATTATCGCAGGCGCTTAATAGCAGGATAAGCGCGAATCCGAAAGGTAAAAATATTTTCATTTGAATAATGTTTTATAATTAGATACGAAACCGGTAAAGTTGTTACTCAAACTATATGCGCTCACATGCAGCCAAAAACTGCAAGTTATCGCCATAAAACTGCAAAATCCCTGCGATAAACCTCAATAATCTACATAAAACCTGTTCATTACAGCTATAACCACAGGTAACTAAATAGGTAATTATCTGTATATTAATGATTTATACTAAAATAACGACTTTTTTAAAACACATTTTATTTGAAGGAAGCCTGGCGCGAACCCATCCGGCGGGTAGCGATGCTAAGATTACCGGCATGATCAAATATACAGAAAATTCTGCAAATTAAGAGATGCTCGCAAGCGGAATTTCGGGATAAACGTATTAGAATATCAATCTTCTCAAACCCTCTTTGCTGCTTGCAGCAGAGAGGGTGACCAAGCGCAGCGCCGGTCGGGTGAGTCATCGCCGACAATGCAATTAGCGAAGATGTTCAACTTTTTAAATCCCCGGGACTGGCGTGAGCGTGAAGGGGTGGCTTACTCGTGCCTTAGCCATTTGCATTATAGTTACGCATGCCGTACTTTTAGCAAATAGGGGCCAGCGGGGGCGACAAGGTTAAATCGGCAATCGCATTTATACAATAACTTACCACAAATGAAAACACACACATTAATCACTGGCAACTTCACTAGGTATCACTATTCGTTTCCAAAAACAACATTGCTATTCGCATTTTTGGGCTTCTTTTTATTTACTTCGTGTTCGAGACCTTTCCAACAAAGTGAAAAATACAATTATGGGGATCTGAAAAAAATCGTCTTAAAAGGTGGTTATGACAAGCTTGCCGCTGACCAGCAGGCATTTATAAAAAAGGATCTAATTGAAAAGTTAAAGAACGATTCAAATTATGTAAAATACAATGAACTTCATGATGATTTTAAATTAGCCGCCCTCAATAGTACCCCGGTAGCAGGACAAACAACCTCAAGTCAGATTAAACCACACACAGACGCAGAATGGCTTGCTTTTTTTCAGGAAAAAGGTTTTAAAGACCCAAAGGGAACTGTAATATTAATGAGGAAGATGACCACAGAAGAAAACGCTTTTCATCAAAAATATCCGGAACTGCTTTTTATTAACGATGAAGCGACATTGGAGGTTTACCGCACTGCAAAAAAGCATAGGACTTTAAAATATACCAGGACTGGCGCGATTATGTAGCGCAGGCCTTGGAATCGCGTTGTCGGGTTTAGAAAAATTAAACACCTCCTTAACTTATACCTTGTCCGGTCTTTCAAATGATAAAGACATATCACCAGACTTAATGGGTGCACTTCGAGGTTTACAGAAAAGAACGAAAGATAGTATCGATCAGAACAAAAAAAGATTAATGGAGCTTCAATAAGAAATTTATGAACATTCAAGACAGAACAAAATTTACGAAAACAGCATTCAATCAAAAAGTTTTATTTGCAATTTTTTTGTTCTTTTTTTATTCATGCGATCCCGGTTCGTCAATTGGTTATAGGATCTTAAATAAAACAAAATCACCTTTAAAAGTGAAATATAGATTTACGTTTTCTGTAGCATCGGATACTTTACCAAAAGAAATGTTGATTCCTCCAGAATCAGCTATAATATTGTATAGGATGAGACACATTGGATATGTAAATGATATTGATAAAGTAAACGATTCAATATATTTTTATCAATTGACACTGGTACAAAATGGAAAACAGTCCAATTTGAATCTTAAAAACAAAAAGCTGTGGAAACTAAAGAAAGAGAATGACCAAAACGCAACTTACCTGCTAATTGTGGATTCCAATTATTTTCGGTAATGGTTATATTATTACAGAAATGTGGGTGACTTTCTAAATCATTGACCCCCGCTACCGCAAGGCTCTGCCTCGTGGCAAGCAGACAGGTCATGAATAAACAGGACCCGGCCAAAATGTGGCTTACGTATGCCTTTTGTGTTCGGCATTCAATCCCGATATATGATTAACATAGATACTCAACTTTTTAAATCAAGTACTATTAATTTTCTTTACTATCCGGAACACGCAATTGTTCAAGCAGCCCTCCGCCCGAGCGGATCAAAATATCATCCAGTTCGGTAAGCGAAAAGGGGAGTCGCATTATTTGCGCTGCATCAACTACATGTATATCTCCGCCGCCGATGATGGTGCTATTGGGGAAGAATACAACAGCGCGCCCATCTTTTTCATCGATCAATATGCCTAATTGTTGCGATGCCGGCCATTGTACCAATACAGGCACTCCATTGCTTCCCTTTACGTGAAGCTTTTCTTCCATCATCGTTTTAAGAAAATTG
>Ga0206890_1342_pt1 | contig 10919 bp, 13 predicted proteins | sample Alteio_BWOrgHeat_58_FD_152960 | JGI IMG/M metagenome (GOLD analysis project Ga0206890, IMG submission 152960) | Enriched cells from forest soil in Barre Woods Harvard Forest LTER site, Petersham, Massachusetts, United States - Alteio_BWOrgHeat_Nextera6 ... | reverse complement strand
ACCCTTGCAGAAGCGATCATGGTCTTGGGACAGTAGATTACCTGACTTCCACAACGATACTTGACCTAAATGAGATCCCCAAACATTTGCTCATTATCGGGGGAAGCTATATTGGCCTTGAGTTCGGGCAGATGTTTCGAAGATTTGGCAGCAAGGTTACCATATTAGATCATTCGCCGCGGTTCCTGCCAAAAGAGGATGAAGACATAGCGAATGAGTTGCGGAAAATACTCGAGGAAGAAGGAATAACCATCTATACCGATGCCAAAGCGGAGCTTATCAAAAAGACTACCCAAGTATCGGTAAGGGCATTCATAGACAAAGAGGTTAAGTTTCTGCAATGTTCACACATATTGGTCGCAGCAGGACGTGTGCCTAATACGGAGGCGTTGGATTTAAGATGCGCAGGTATTAAAACAGACAAGCGGGGATATATACAGGTGAATGATAAACTGGAAACATCGGTAAAGGGTATTTATGCTTTGGGCGATGTAAAAGGCGGCCCGGCCTTTACCCATATTTCTTACAACGATTATATTGTGGTGTTGAAGAATCTGTTGGAAAAGAAAAAGGTTTCTATAAAAGACAGACTCGTACCTTATTGCTTGTTTACTGACCCCGAACTCGGCAGGGTAGGCATTACAGAGCAGGATGCAAAAGCACAGGGCTTGCAAATAAAAGTGGCGTCACTGCCAATGACCTACGTGGCAAGGGCGATAGAAACGGGAGATACGCGCGGCATGATGAAGGCTGTAGTGGACGCCAAAAGCGGAAAAATATTAGGGGTGGCTATATTGGCTACCGAGGGCGGTGAATTGATGTCTGTGATGCAGATGGCTATGGCGGGCGGTATTACTCACATGGAGCTCAGGGACACTATATTTGCCCATCCCACATGGTCGGAATCTATCAATAATTTATTTATGAAGTTAGATAAATCCTGATGATAGCTGTAGCGCAGGTGAGCAAACATTTTGGCAGCGTAAAAGCCGTGGATGATATTTCCTTTGAAGTAAAGGAAGGTGAGAACCTTATTTTGCTTGGCACCAGCGGCTGCGGCAAGACGACCACCCTCAAAATGATTAACCGCCTCATCGAGTCATCGTCAGGCAGTATTAAAGTGAATGGTGTTGACATCACCAAACAGTCTCCTGAAACGCTGCGGCGCGGCATAGGCTATGTGTTACAACATAACAGCTTGTTTCCCCATTACACTGTCGCAGAAAACATCGCAGTCGTTCCGCAGTTGCTGCGGTGGGACAAGAACAGGATAAAATCACGCATGGAGGAGCTACTTGAGAAGCTAAACTTGCCGGCAGACAAACAATCTGTTTATCCACATGAGCTGAGCGGTGGCCAGCAGCAACGCGTAAATATAGCGAGGGCGCTTGCTGCGGATCCCCCGGTATTACTCATGGATGAGCCCTTCGGCGCACTGGATACTATTACCAGGGCCAATATTTCCCGCGAATTCAGCGAAATACAGGAGTTTATGCGCAAGACCATTGTGATGGTGACGCATGATGTGCAGGAAGCCTTCCTGCTTGGAGACACGATTTGCCTGATGAAAGACGGCAAGATTGAACAATGTGGTAAACCACTGGAATTATTGTTCCATCCCGCTAATGATTTTGTGAAGGAGTTTTTATCAGCGTCCTACCTGCGCCTGGCGTTGGGAGCAATAAAAGTGAAGGACATCTGGGATAAACTCAACAACTTTCATGAACAGGAGCAAACTGGAGATTATCTTTCTGCCAATGAAAGCTTGTGGAATGCGATGGAATTTGTGATAAAAAATGGCAAAGACCAATCAGTCAATGTTCAAAATAAAGAAGGGCAAATCAAAAGGGTAAATAAGGAAGAACTATTTAAGGCATTTAGTGAATACAGTATAGCATAGGTCATAACAACCGACCTATTAACCTATTAACCTATTAACCTATTAACCATTTATCCTTTTTAACCCAACAGCAAGTGCAGGAGTCGCAATCATTGTGGAGTTTCATGAGCCAGCAGTCTTCAAAATTGCTGGAGCAGACGCTCACGCACATAGGGCTTACCTTCATTTCTTTAATGATCGCAGTGGTCATTGGATTGCCACTGGGTGTTTTAATCAGTCGCAAACGAAAAATTGCCGGTGCGGTATTGGGGCTGGCAGGAGTATTACAAACAATCCCCAGCATTGCGTTGCTTGGCTTTATGATACCACTGCTGGGCATTGGCGCAAAGCCTGCAATTGCTGCTCTTTTCCTGTATTCATTGTTGCCCATCATCCGTAATACTTATACGGGTATTACCGGTGTGGATGCGGCAATAAAAGAAGCTGCTAAAGGAATGGGAATGAGCGGTACACAATCACTGTTTAAAGTAGAATTGCCTCTTGCCATGCCGGTTATTTTTGCCGGCATAAGAACGGCCACAGTGATAAATGTGGGCGTGGCTACGCTTGCCGCTTACATAGCTGCAGGTGGCCTTGGTGAGTTTATTTTCGGAGGCATCGCGTTGAATAATACCAATATGATACTGGCAGGGGCAATACCCGCGGCATTGCTGGCTATCATTTTTGACTTTCTCCTGTCGAAAGTGCAAACGCTGAATATGAGAAAGCTTAGGTTGGCTTACGTCACATTTCCGTTTATTATTTTGATATTGTCTTCCTTTTACCTGCTGCCGGTTGCTTACAATGGTAAATTGCTGGCTGGGTTTACGCCGGAGTTCATGGGCCGTGCCGATGGTTATTTAGGGTTAAGAAAACAATATGGCCTTAATATTCGTACAGTAGTAATAAGCGATGCGGTGATGTACAAAGCAGCCTATGAGAAAAAACTGGACGTGATCAGCGGGTATAGCACAGATGGCCGGCTAAAGGCGTTTGACCTGGTGATACTGAGAGATGACAAGGGTATATTTCCTCCATATTACGCCGCTCCAATAGTGCGCGAAGAAGTGCTGGAAAAATACCCGGAAGTAGAAACTACCCTCAATATGCTATCCGGCATGATCACGGACTCTATAATGACCGATCTCAATTATCGGGCTGATTATTTGAAGCAGGCGCCGGAAAGAATCGCTAAAGATTTCCTGGTAGCGCAAGGACTGTGGAAAGAACCACGCTCCGATAGCTATCGGAGCAAAAAGGGCAGCATTCGTATAGGCTCTAAAATATTCGGGGAGCAATACATACTCAGCAATATATACAGTATGCTCATAAAGGGGTACACTGATCTTGATGTGGTTACAAAAACCGGCCTTGGAGGCACCAAAATTTGCTTTGATGCAATGACCAATGACCAGATTGACCTATATCCAGAATATACTGGTACCGGATTACTTGTGTTGCTGCAAGCTAAAGAGGAAGAAATAAATAGGGTAATAAATAATGAGGATAGCGTATTTTCGTTTGTAAGTAATAATTTTCACGGCCGTTATCATATTAAGTGGTTGAAACCCATCGGTTTTAATAATGCTTATGCGTTGATGATGCGCAGGCAGCAAGCCAATGATTTGGGTATAAATACCATTACGGAATTAAAAAACTATTCGGAGAAAAAATGAATCACACATTATGGCAAGCAGGAAAGTTTTGCAAATGACTATGTGGTTAATATTCGTGGCATTGTTGCCAGCCGCAGGCCAGCAAAGCATTGAGGATAAGGTAATTGATAAAATAAAACAACTGCCGGAGGTAAAGGAGAGAGCGAAATATGTAAAGGTTCATTCAAATAATGAAAGGCATTTGCAATACACCATCTTTCAACAACCAACGGAACAACATAAGTACTACTGGGTGAAAGTTTTAGAAGACAACGGGGAAATGTATCATACACAGTTTAATTTTTACGTTAATGCTAAAACACTGGCTATTAAATATTTCGACCCTCAACTGGACACCGTGATTGACTATAAGGTGTGGAAGAAAATGCGAAAAAGTGATTGAGATTTGATTCTTAAAAAAATGATTAAATGAACCTCTCAGAGCAATATAACACTGTCCGCGCCCGAAGCGGGCATATTTGCAAACCGCTGAAAACAGAGGACTATGTGGTGCAGCCCATAGTAGATGTGAGCCCCCCTAAGTGGCACCTGGGGCATACTACCTGGTTTTTTGAAACTTTTGTTTTGAAGCCGCATCACAAAGGATACAAGGAGTTTGATCCCAACTATAACTTTGTCTTTAACAGCTATTATGAGACTATAGGCGCACGGGTTGTCCGGACAGACAGGGGAAACCTGAGCCGGCCTTCCGTTGATGATGTTTATAAATACCGCGAGCATGTAGACAAGGCGATGCAGTCATTATTGCAGCGTGAGCTGCCCAAAGAACTACTTGATACAATAGTCTTAGGCCTGAACCATGAAGAGCAACATCAGGAGCTATTGAGCACAGACATAAAATATATTTTGGGCCATAACCCTTTATTGCCTGCCTACAATCATAAACCGACAAACGAAGAGCCCGCCCAATTAGAAACAGTAAATACATTCATTGCCATGCCCGCGGGCATATATGAGATTGGGTATGATGGCGCTGGTTTTTGCTTTGATAATGAATTGGATAGGCATAAAGTATACCTGGCGGACTATAAAATAGCCTCGCGGCTGGTAACCAATGGCGAGTTTCTGGAGTTTATTAATGACGGTGGTTACCACAATCACATACTCTGGCACGCCGAGGGCCTGGACTGGGTAAAGGCCAACCATATTACTGCGCCGATGTACTGGCATAATATTAGTGGGGTGTGGCATAATTATACGTTAAACGGATTGACTGAATTGGACATGGACGCAACACTCTGCCACATAAGCTTTTACGAAGCTGCCGCTTATGCGGCATGGAAGGGTATGCGCCTGCCTACCGAATTTGAATGGGAAGCCGCGGCAAACAAAATAGGGTGGGGTACACGTTGGGAATGGACAGACAGTGCGTATCTGCCTTATCCGGGCTTTAAGAAAGCTGAAGGAGCCATAGGGGAGTATAACGGCAAATTCATGATCAACCAAATGGTGCTGAGAGGCGCATCTGAAGTAACGCCGCCCGGACACAGCAGGAACACCTATCGAAACTTTTTTCACCCGTACCTTCGCTGGCAATATACCGGTATAAGATTAGCGGAATAAGACCATATTAATATATCTGGCTTACGACTTATGACTTATAACTCACGACTCACCACTTATGGCTAACACATTTTTCGACGATATCTGGCGCGGGCTTTCTGCGTCACCAAAGTATCTTCAGTCAAAATATTTTTATGATGACCTGGGGGATACTATTTTCCAGGAGATAATGGCATGCCCTGAATACTACCTTACCAAATGTGAACTCGATATATTTTCAAATAAAAGCAGTGAGTTATCCAATACCATTCTCAGCTATTTCCGTGATTTTGATGTAGTGGAACTGGGCGCGGGGGACGCCTCTAAGTCGGTTCACTTTTTGGGGGCCCTGCTCAGGCATGAGATTGACTTTACTTACTATCCAATAGATATTTCTAAAAACATCATCGCCTATTTAAATAAAAAACTGCCCCTTACGCTACCGGGTATAAAGGTGCATGGACTCAATGGAGAATACTTTGCTATGCTTGACGAACTAAAGGGCCTTGCCACAAGAAACAAAGTGGTGCTCTTCCTTGGTTCTAACATTGGCAATATTTTAATAGAAAATACAGTGACGTTTTTTAAAGAGCTGAGATCGCACCTGCTGCCGGGGGATTTTGTTCTTACCGGTTTCGACCTCAAAAAAGATCCGGGCATCATACTCCCCGCATACAACGATGCAGCCGGTATCACGCGCAGGTTCAACCTGAACCTGCTTCAACGCATCAATACTACACTGGATGCAGATTTCGATATATCGCAATTCGCTCACCGCCCTGTTTACGATGAACAGACAGGAGCCTGCAAAAGCTACCTCGTAAGCCTTAAAGCACAACGGGTGCGGATAGGTGAAGTGGGCTGGATATACTTTAAAGAAGGTGAGCAGATGTTTATGGAAATATCCCAGAAATATTCCCCACAGCAAATAGACAGCTTTGCCACGGAAGCAGGTTTTGTTCCCGTGCGCCGCTTTTACGATAGTAAGAAGTGGTTTTCGGATGCATTGTGGCAGTGTGTATAAGCCTTGAATAATTAACCGTTACTATTTTTATTTTTTTATTAAAAAATAAAAATATAATATTAATTTGGTCGAAAATTCGGCCTTATGAAATACTCCATAGTCTTATTCCTGATTTGTTTATTGTCATTTCAAAGCGCCTATTCACAGGAAGATGTGAACGTAAAACCGGGAATAGACCGGTGGTCTATAAAAACGAGCATCGGGTCTGGTGATAGCAAAGACGTTGAATTGAGCGACCTGTTAAATCTGCCGCTTTTAGATCCGCAGTACAATGACAGGACCTATGCCACAACGCTTATACCTCAAGTGCAAGCAGGCAATATAAAGGAAGGCGATATTATTACCACCTATGGGTATCTGCGTTTGGTAGCGCTTGAAGACGCCTCATCGACCAAAGAAGATGGTGACTACCATATACAGCTTACGCTGAGTGATCAAAGTACTGATTCCTGCTTTATAGTTGAGATACCATATTCGCAATTTATCACGGATCCTATGCTCAAGGATTCGGCAGAAGGCAGGCGGGCATTTATACGCGACAGATTATTGAAAGGCAAGGAGCCATCCACTTCCGGCAGTGTAATGCAAAGCAGTGTGTATGTAAAAGTTACAGGCCAGTTGTTTTACGATGCTATCCATGCCGCCCAGATGCGAGGGGCGAACCCAACGTACAGGGGCAAGAAGGGCATGCATTCTTATACTGCGTGGGAATTGCACCCGGTAGTGGATATAGAATTTGCAAGGCCGGAGTAGACATATTTTGGGGCCTTCAACTGTAGGGCAGCAACCTGGCAGCTATAAATTAACTTTTACTATCCATTTCCTCCAGTACTCCTGACGGATAAACCACATTTTCCAAATACAGCCCATGGCCGGCAACATTAAAGAATGCTTTTGTGCAATCGCGTCCTTCAATTATTTTCCTGAAATCCAGCGCCGTGATATTACCGCGGGCAGCTTGTAACTGAGTACCGACAAGGCCACGCACCATGCCCCGGAGAAAACGGTTGGCTTCTACAACGTAGTGTAGCTGTGCGCCACTCACTTCCCAATAAGACTGGTGTATGGTACAGGAGAATGTTTTCGTTTGAGATTTGCGCTTGGCAAATGCTTCAAAGTGGTCGTACCCTTTTATGATTGCGGCGGTTTCCTGCAACAGGTCATGCCGCAGGTGGAAGGGATAAAAAAAAGCTCTGTCAGCGAAAAATGGATTTTTAATATTGTAGATCCGGTACCTGTATTGCCGGCGTATGGCATCAAACCTTGCGCTGAACTCCGGGTCGGCTGCTTTCCATATTTTCTTGATGGCTACACTACCGGGGAGAATGGCGTTGCATTTGTAGAGCATTTCATGCGGTAGAGCGCCTTCGACATCAAATTGGAAATAGTTGCACAACGCATGTACCCCTTCATCTGTACGGCTGGCCGCAAGTGTTTCCATGGATGTGCGAAACAGTGTGCTTAAAGCATTGTTTAAAGAAAGCTGCACGGTAGGTATCGCCCCCTGCACTTGCGAACCATGAAACTTTGTGCCATCATACATTACTTCCAATACATATCGCGTCATTTTCCTGGTTGAAAGTTATAGTCGAAAACCAATGGTAATTGGGCAAAAATAATCCATGCCTGCTTAACTCTCTTTTATTTTCCTCAGAACCTTGTCGCATTTGTTTTTTACAGAATTTCATTAGATTTATGTACTTAAATTCAGCTGATCATGAAATGGTATAATTATATTTCCTGTTTTTTTGCAGGCGCCTTCCTGGCAAATGTTGTCCCTCATTTTGTACACGGCATATCGGGTGATGCCTTTCCGACGCCATTTGCAAACCCTCCGGGAAAGGGTTTATCATCCCCGACAGTAAATGTCTTGTGGGCATTATTCAACCTATTAGTAGGGTATTTGCTATACCGGGGTGGTAAAATTTCTGCATCTAATAAAATGGCGCTTGTGATTTTTTTCATAGGCATAGCTGTTTTAAGTATTATGTGCAGCTATGCATTTATGGATAAGATGCATTAGTAATGGTATTGCTTTAACGGTAAGTTGAAGGATAACCAGTGGGCAGGCCCGGGAAATCATTACGAGTTTAAGTATAGACCTTACGACCCAAGAATCGGACGCTTTATTAGTTTGGATCCCCTTTCTAAGAAGTACCCTTGGAATAGCACATATGCGTATGCTGAAAATGATGTAATAAGATGTATTGACGTGGAAGGTAAAGAAAAATCAGTGGTACGGCAAGATAGAGACAACAACGGCTTTATTACTAAAATATAGTTGTCTACCTTGAAAGATGTTGCTAACAACATTGTAGATCAAAAAATCATACTTAAAGGAGTTGATTATTCCAACACCAAATTTTTAGTTATAGATAGGTTTTCAAATGGAGCATATACAGCTAAATCTGAAACCGAGTTAAATAGTGTGCAGAAAAAAGTGCTTGGAGCAGGATCAACAAAGACCTCATCGGGTAGTTTTAGTATAGACGAAAAAGGTATACCTATAGGAGTTCAAGATGTAAAAGGAACAATGACAAGCACTTCTGCCGATATTGTGCCGAAGACATTCAATTATGTTATGGACCCTAAAGCACATGATGTTAAATATGAAAATATTGCCGCATCCAACATAAATAAAGGAGCAGTAACGCAAGGAGCACGTAACGATAATTATAGGGTTGATGAATATAAGTATACTGGAAAGGATGCTGATGCGATAAAGTCAGAAATTGATCCAAAATTAAGCCCTGACGCTAAGGGCAGGGAAATTATTATTCCTCCCGCGGAAGTGGGAACCGATGCGACTAAAGGAGTTGGAACTACTACAGGAACCGGAACCCCCACAGGAACTGCGGCAGAAACAGCGCCAACAGGGGTTCAAACCGTACAGTACAATACAAAATAATGGATGATTTTATGCGTATTATTATTTTCTTCACCATAATGTTTATTGGATGTTTCTCCGCGGTCGCCTGTGGCATACAACTAAAACTATTTGTTAACAATATTGTAAATAGTAATAATAATTATGAGTATACTATACAAGAAAGAGATATACACGATTCCATTTTTAATATTTGCATTAGGGATAAAACACATTTAAGCGGGCACATTATTGATTGTAGAGGAGCTCTAAGTTTTCGACTGGTTGATTCTGTAAATAATCTACAAATAGAAGGAGCATTCGTCAATGGGCTTGACACTTTGACAGGACAAACCCTATCTATTGACGTGGTTGAACAAAAAGGGAAAATAAGGCTGTATAAATATTTTGAACCACTACAAAACGGTATTTGGAAGTATAAAAATCTTAAAGGAAAATTATTAAAACAAAGAATATATTACGATGGAGTACCTGATTTTTTGCATGATCAAAAATGAAGCCGTGTAACCAAAGTGCTGATTAAAAAAAGGAAGCTGTAAGCACAATAAAAATCAAGACTGATAAGAAAGCAAAGGGGTAAAACGGGCGGTTGACAAATCGCCCGTATATTATCCATAAACGGATTCTTCAACCTCCAAAACCACCAACATAGTATGTTTTTCTGTTGCAACATACTAATAATCGTCTGTAATGCAGTACAGTAGCGGCTATGAGGCAGTTTTCAGGGTTCAGTAAATCGGTAAACTTTACCGATATTGTGCTGTGTTACAATAGCCCAAACTGTAGTAGCGGGTTTCAAAAAATGGTGTTCCGGAAAAATTGTGGGATTTAATTGTTGTTTTTGGGTAAAATATTTACGGATGCGCCGTGATGGGGATTGTAAATCCCAAACAATGTTGTGCCGGATTACAAATCCGGCACAGCGCGGGACGATACAGATCAAAATGGCAATATAATGGCTATGAGCGAACTAACGGACAAGATCGTAACATTACTATATCAAAATCAAAACATAAAAAATATCCAGTATACAACTATTCAAAATGATACCATATATGAAAAAAAATAGCATTTTTATTATTTACATTCCATTATTACTTTTTTGTTTTCTCAACTGTAGAAATAGTGCAAGTAAGAAAGTAAGCTTGTCTCATATAGAATTCATTAAGAAAGGAAAAAAATTGATAAAAGAAATCTATGATTCTGCCGGAAAAATTGAAATGCGACAATTTTTTAATAAAGATACGATTCCAGATGGTGCAATGATAGAGTATTATTCGAATGGAACTGTAGCGACGTGGCTATGGTATGCCGCAAAACATAAGAACCCGTATTGCGGGATTTTTTATAATGAACAAGCTGTTTTTGATACATTAAAAGGAAAGCCGTTTTTAGGCATAGAAAATAATAAAAACAATAAGCCTCTAGTCAAATTAATAAACCCACCTCAAATTACGGTAAAATTATTATATAAAGATTTCTATATGGGTAAAGTAGTTAATGATATTATGTATGACCCTTTACCAACGGATACTATTAGTTGGGTTCCTTTGGACGAATACGGTCATAAACAAGATCATGTATATAAAATTTATTTCTATATTGTTGACACAATTAAGACTTCTCTGCTTTATCAAGATTCTTTAGAAATAAATGAAAAATAATTACAATTTATATATAATATATTTATTTCCCGTATTGTTGTTTTTTTATTTTCCGACCAAAAATTTTGAACGGACAGGTTGGAGTAAAATATAGATACCTGCTATCAAATCAAAGGCAAAAACACCAAGAAAACTGGTACTTTTTTCATTAAAAATCCTCAACATAATATGTTTTTATGTTGTAAGATGGCATTAATCGGCTGTAATACAGGACAGTAGCGGCCATGATGCGGTTTTCAGGGTTCAG
>Ga0206890_1341_pt1 | contig 11027 bp, 9 predicted proteins | sample Alteio_BWOrgHeat_58_FD_152960 | JGI IMG/M metagenome (GOLD analysis project Ga0206890, IMG submission 152960) | Enriched cells from forest soil in Barre Woods Harvard Forest LTER site, Petersham, Massachusetts, United States - Alteio_BWOrgHeat_Nextera6 ... | reverse complement strand
GCTGCTTGGCTATGCAGGGAATGAGCTGATAACAAGTTTGAAAGATAAAAGCATAAGCCAGGAAGAAAAATCACAGATTGTTGAGGAGGCAATAACATATATGCAAAACTCATTGGCCGCATACCCGGACAATGCCGAAGCCCATGCCGGCCTAATGAAGTTGTTCCTGAGAAAGAAAATGTTTGATTCTGCCGAGGCCCATGAGCAACTTGCGGTAGCCCTTGCACCCGAAAATATAGACATACTTAATAACGCTGCCGCCTTCTATTTTCATACGCAACGGTACAGGCAAGCGCTCCTGCTTTATCAAAAAAATCAGCAAATAGATAGCAATGACGCCGGCGATTACAGCAATATAGGGCTATGCTATTATTATTTGCACAGCTACGATTCTTCCATTGCAAATTTTAAGAAGGCTTTGGAAGCTATGCCCGAAAACAGGGAGCCTTATGCGCAATTAGCGCTCGTTTATAACGCAATGGGCGAAATAGATTCGGCTTTAAGGTATGCGGCCATAGTGAGGCAATACAGGCCGGATTTTAAACTTCCAAAGTAAAGTCAGGAAGCATAGTTTGTTGCATTTCAGGTTTTCGCGGATAAATATTAATATTCTTCTTCTTCCTGGGAAAGCAAAAACACGCTCATTGCCTGCCCTCATTACCGTACTTTTCTTTTGCTTCGCCAAAAGAAAAGTACCAAAAGAAAAGGCGACTTTTTTTCAAAGGCTCCGCCGAAAAAAAAGGGCTCTACGCTGCTACGTAACGCGCTATGCAGCGGTATGGCGTTGGTTTTTGCCCCCGATAGCTATCGGGGCTTACATCTATCAGGCCAGGTGCGTATTATTAGCGTTTGTTCATCAAGCAATCGTCTTATGCCACATCTACGGCAAAAAAAGGCGCCATCAAATGCTCAGCGGCATCTCTACTATTAACGGGGCAAAAATTTGAAATGCCCGATATAGTTTGGGGAAATAAAAGTTTACTATATCTTTAAGTCATAATAACCTGTTATTTCAAACAGCTTAAAATATATTTATGATGCAAAGAAAGATATACGCATTTTGTCTTGTTCTGTTTGTGATCTGTTTTATTCCGCGTGTGTATGCCCAGCAGGGAAAAAGCGAGATAGCCATAGGCTACGGTTATTACAGCGATTACAGCTTTGAAAACCACTATCGAAATAGTAACCTGGTGACCTCCAGTTGGGGAGTGCCTGCCATCAACTACAGGTATTATCTCACGAGGGGCGTTACGATTGGTTTGGGGCTGGGCTATGAGGATATACCGTCATGGGGCATATTTGTTACTGTGGCCCCGGAGGTCACCTTCAGTTATTTAGATACCCGCAACGCCAGGGTAAGGGTGAAACTATATGGTTCGGTATCTTATGGCGTAACAATGTTCCAGGACAAAACATTACAGCCAGGCGAAACAAATGATTCAGGGCCGTGGGCATTAGGGTTCCAGGCGACCCCTTTTGGTATCAGGATCGGGCGCCAGTTTGCGGGCTTCTTCGAGGTAGGGATGGGGTATAAGGGTATGTGCCATGGCGGTATGGCTTTACGGTTTCCACAAAAGTTAGCTCACAAGAGTCACCCTACTGAATAGGAATTATTCATTCATTACTTCCCGGTTATCTTATCTATAGCTGCCGCCAGTTTCCGGTCTGCATCTGTGACTTTGTTGCCTTTGTCGTGCGTGCTGAGCCAAATTTCCACCTTGTTCCAGGTGTTTGTCCAGGTGGGGTGGTGGTTCTGTTTTTCTGCGAGCAATGCCACATGAGTCATGAATGAAAATGCCTCGCCAAAATCACTGAATGTAAAGCTGCGGTATAATGAGTTATCCTTTTCTTCCCAGGCCATAATAATAATAATTTGAAAACGTGCGAATTTGAAAATTTGAAAATGTTTGCCAGGGTCATAAGTCGTGACTTATATGCTAAAGGTACATTTTCTTCAGCTTTACTCCTTCACAAACTTCCTGACTTCAGAGCCGTTGATTTTTATGAGGTACATGCCGGAGGGTAGGTTTGCGACATCTATGGTTGCGGCCTCTGTATTGTACTCATTGTTAAATAAGGTTTGGCCCAAAAGGTTTGTAATGGTTAATATGTTGATGGGTTGATTAGTTGATGAGATGGAGAGGGATATTGTGGCAGGGTTAGGGTAAATGCTTATTTCATGGGTTGGGTTGCTGACATTAGCAACGGCATCTCCACATCTTATTACAGTATCTGAACTGCCTAGACATCCGTTTGAGTCAACCACAACATAATTATATTCAGTTGTCGCACTAAATTCAATATAATAAGTCGTGTCGCCTGTGAAATACGGTGGGGATCCCGCGAAATACCATTTATAGCTAAGATAAACATCTGGTACTTTGAGGCCACAAGGAAGAGTATCACTAAGAATGGGATGTGGCAAGGGATTTATTGAAACTATTTTGGTTATAAAACCGCTGTCTGTAGTGTAGGTAATGATCGCGGTTCCGGCGGAAATGCCTGTTGCAGTGCCGCTAGTTGAATCTATGGTTGCCACGGCGGTATTACTGATGCTCCATGTGCCGCCGGTTGTAATATCGCTTAGAGCGGTTGAGTCGCCTATACATAAACCGGGGCCGCCAGTTATCGGGGGCAGGGTTGTTCCTAATTTCATTACGGTAGCTTTTTGTCCATTACCAAAATCGGAATAAACTACATAAACTGAGCCGGCCGCGTCTATGGCCATGGCCGTATAATCTGCTTCTGCTGCGGAGAAACCTGCGCTGCCGGCTGTTATCCAGTTTGTGCCGTTGTACTTCATTGATGTAGCTTTCTGGCTATAACCGCCATCCTGGTAAACTACAAAGGGGGTGTCATTTGTGCCGACGGCAATTGAAGTGAAATTAGCCTCTCCGGCCGAGAAACCCGCAGTGCCCGTGGTTACCCAACTGCTGCCATTGAATCTCATTACGGAGGCTTTGTAACTGGTCGTCCAATCCTGGTAAACGACATAGGGAGTATCGTTTGCGCCTATCGCTACGCATGATTCATAGGTTTCACCTGCCGAGAAACCGAGGGTTCCTACCGGAACCCAGCTTGTGCCATCGAATTTCATGGATGACGCCTTACCGGAAACAGAATAATCGCCATAAACAACATAAGGCACGCCGCTGCTGTTGAAAGCTATAGAGGTGCTGTAAGCCGAAGCCCCGGAAAAGTCAGGGATGCCCACGTTTACCCATGAGCTGCCATTGAATTTCATTACCGTAGCCTTTTGCGGACTTGAGGTCAGGTCGTCCTGGAAAATTACGTAAGGAGTGCCGGTGCGATCTATTGCTATAGTATTGTAAGCAGTGCCACCCGGCGAGAAGCCTGGGCTTCCTATATCTACCCAGGCGCTTCCAGTGTATTTCATTACCGTGGCTTTCTGGCCATTGCCATAATCTTCATAAACCACGTAGGGTGTGCCGCTGCCATCTATAGCTATGGACGTAAAGGCGACATTGCTGAGCGAAAAACCTGCGCTGCCCACGGGTATCCAACTGCTGCCGTTGTATTTCATAACGGTAGCTTTACCACCATTGCCGAAATCTTTGAACACTACATAGGGCGTGCCGCCTGCATCTAAAGCTATAGAAGTGAAGTCTGCTTCCGCCGCTGAGAACCCGGCAGTGCCTACGATATTCCAGGTTTGCGCGCGGATAACGGTGAACGTGGCCGTGAGTACAAATACTATTAATAAGCTGCTGAAGCGTTTGTTGCAAAGGATGAGCTTTATTTTCTTTTGAGTTGGCGTATTTTTCATAGGTATATATTATATACTAAAGGTACTCATTCAAATTTATTCCTTTACAAACTTCCTGACTTCTGAGCCGTTTATTTTAATGAGGTAGATGCCGGAGGATGCTAACCGCTTATTCCAGGTTGCTGTTTACACAACACAGTTCTGTAAGTAATAACCCACGATATTAAAATTCACCACGCAATCTTTGTAATTTTGATCTAAATTGCGGTAGTGAAAATTCGGTATGTTAAAGCCAATCACGAGTAAAAAGTGTCCGTAATTTCGCGGGTTAGAGACGGTGCGAAATTGATAGATGGACAAAACAAACAAGTTAACACACAGAGATTGGAAGGATATTTATGGTTAAGAGTAAATGGACTACACTCATAGCGCTTACCGCCATTGCTGCTGCCACTATTATGGCTTCTTCCTGCAGTGAGTCAATAAACGATGGTAGTGCAGTTCGCTGCACCTGTATTTATAAAGATGCCAGGGGCTTCAACCAAAAAGTGTATGATACTATTGCCAAATCAGATTTTCCTACGGCAGCTGACCAGATTATACAGTGCAACCTCTTTGGCGCATCGGTTCATGGAACCAATAAATCATGCAGTTTATAGCTGCATGATACATGACCTTGCTCTTTTCCAAATATTCGCCCGAAACTTTTTAGTTTTAAAAATTCGTTCACACGCAACCAACCTACAATATGAGTACGGAAATATTTAGCGATGTTGACAAATATATCGGTGATCTTTTTGTTCGTGCAGATCACGATCTTGACGCGGTAACAAAATTCAATGAAGATGCAGGCATTCCCAAATGGGATATATCGGCTACACAGGGCAAACTATTGCAGGTGCTTGCCCACATGTGTTCTGCCAAAAAGATATTGGAAATCGGGACATTAGGCGCTTACAGCACTATTTGGTTAGCAAAGTCGCTTCCAGTGGATGGCAGCCTCATAACTATAGAAGTTGATCCCCGGTATGCCCAGGTATCGGGGCGGAATATTGAGCGCGCCGGATTAAGTAACATAGTCGAGATTCGTATTGGGGACGCTTTGGACGTGCTGCCGATACTGGCCGCAGAAGGAAAGGGCCCATTTGATATGATATTTATTGACGCTGATAAACCTCCCTATGCCGAATACCTGCAATGGGCGTTAAAACTATCCCGGCCCGGCACTGTGATTGTGGCTGACAATGTGATCCGTGATGGGAAGGTGCTTGACGAAGACAGCGCTGACGAAGCCGTAAGAGGAGTGCAACGTTTTAATAGACTGCTTGCAAATACTCCAAATGTTACTGCTACAATCATACAATCAATTGGCGCCAAAACGCATGATGGAATGGCTATTGCCGTTGTGAGGTGATAGATTGCGAAAAAAAGCGCAGGGAAAATCCCGCGCTATAAAACCAAAAAATGAAAACGTTACTGATGACTATTTTGATGCTGTAACTGTGATGTGAAAGGCTATTTTTCGGCTTGCAGTTGAATCGTGGTGACGGCAACCGCCCGGCATGCCCATAGTGTCGGCCGGTGAAACAATAACAGTGTCTGTTCCGGTAAAGTCTGCTACCGGGATGTAAGTAAATGCCGCAGTCCCTGTATTGCTTACAGCCAGATCGCTTGCAATTGCGTGAGCCGCCGGTGTAGTTACTGAATAGTTACCTGATGGCAATGTGTAGGTATAAGTGCCTGTATTGCTTATTGTAGCTGCTACTGTTGTGGTTTCATCTGCGGTTGTTGTAGTGCCTGTGGCTGAAGATACGCTGTCCTTTTTACAGGAGGAACCAATTAAAACGGCTACTGCGGAAAACACGATCAATATTCTTTTACTGTCCATAAAATTGAGTTTTAGAGGTGAGTTAAAAAAATCAGTAATTGATCTTTAAAGTTGTCTTCATACGCGCCTGTTTTTATTGGTTAGCCTGATACAAATTTACCCCGGTCTTTGTTCATGGGTGTTACAGGATTCTGTATGTTTGGTATAAGATTACGAAAGCTGGCGCTGAGGAGAAATTAATATCTCCTTACCTCGGTTTACAAATGTTTGAAGCAAAGTTTTTTTTGAATTTTGTATAGTTTAAGACAGATGAAACCATTATTATTAGTACTTGATGATTGGGAAGGGTGCATTGCGGCATCCCCGTGTTGGGATCGTTTGAAAGATGTTGTGGACATACGTTTTTTGAATGTCCCGTTTGACACCATTCCTGATGACGCGCTTTCCGGGGTGCAATTTTTAATGGCTATCCGGGAGCGGACTGCTTTGACAGACCAGGTATTTAGCCGCATGCCGCAATTAAAACTGGTACTGCAAACAGGAGGCCATGCTTACCATATAGACCAGGGCAGCGCCCATAAGAGGGGTATCGCCATTGCCCTGGGGAGGCGGGTTAAGGCGCCGCTTGTTTCGGTGCCGGAGCTAACTATGGCTATGATGCTGGGCGTAATGCATTTACTGCCGCAGGCGCAGCGGGCAATGCGCGATGGAGCGTGGCCGCTGCTCACTGGCCGCACGCTTAATGGCCGCCGCCTTGGCATACTGGGCATGGGCAGACATGGAAGCAGGGTTGCGCATATTGCGAAGAACGCTTTTAATATGGATGTCGTCGCATGGGCAAGGCCGGGTAGCAACGCTGCCAGCACTGATGACATCCCCAGGCTACCTCTCGATGAATTGGTGCGTACGAGCGACGTGGTAAGTATTCACCTTCGTTTATCGCCTGAGTCAACCGGCTTGCTGAATGCAGAGCGCCTGCAGGCTATGAAGCAGGGGGCAATATTGATCAACACTTCGCGTGGCGCTGTGGTCAATGAGGAAGCGCTGGTATATGCTTTAACGCAGGGCCCGCTTGCCGGTGCAGGGCTGGACGTATATGCCCATGAGCCGCTTGCTCCCGGCTCCGCGCTGCGTTCATTGAGCAACGTGATGCTGACGCCGCATATTGGCTGGACAGTAGAAGAAGTATTTGAGGAATTTGCGCAAATAGCATGTACACAACTGATGCAATACCTGCGAGGGGAGCTGCCCGCCGCCGAATTACTGATACTCACCTAGTAGCGGTCCAATTCGCAAGGCTCAAGTTACCGGCTTATTGCGTTTATAAGTGATGGAACTATAAGACTACTGCTGCCCTTCTTATTTTTTTTGGCCTTCAGTCAACGTAACCATTTTCATTACTGTGGCCTTATTCATCTGGCTGCCATTCCCTCCGTCTTTAAAAAATACATACGGCGTACCTTTCTGGTCTATCGCAATGGAAGGAGTTACTCCCTGGGCGGAATTATCATTGCCTACATTTTCCCAGCTACTGCCATTGTACTTCTTCACATTAATTTTGCTGTCGGCATAAGCCACAAAGGGGGCCCCATTTGCGTCAGTGGTGATGGAGATATATTCCTGGGTACTAGTGTTCAGATCCCCTATTTTAGCCCAACTGCTGCCATTGAATTTCATCACTGAAGCCGGGATGTTCTCCCGGGTTGAATAAGCGCTGCCCTTCTCCGTTTTGGCAGGTTTTAACCCACCTGAACTAACCACGTAGATCGTTCCGTGCTTATCAACAGCGATATTGGCATATTTCACGTCTCCGGTTGGCACGACGGCGTTGCCTATTGCAGTCCATTTGCCGTTATCGAGTTTTACAACTATTGCCGGGCCATTCATACCCCCATCCAGGTAAATGACGTAAGGAATCCCGTCCTTGCCGATGATTATCGACGTTTCCCATGTTTGCCCGGTCGAAAATCCCATATTGCCAACGGGTTCCCAATCTTTGCCATTGAATTTCATTACTACTGCCTTATTGTTATACATGTTATCTGCGTATACCACATAAGGTGTACCTTTTTCATCAACAGCAATCGAACAACCGCCGGCGCCGCCCGTAGAGACGCCGTGACGGCCGACCCCTACCCAGTCGCTGCCATCGTATTTCATTACCGAAGCTTTACTGCTATTACTACCATCCTGGAAAACAACATATGGTGTACCTTTTTCGTCAATAGCTAACGAAGTATAACCGGCTGAACCCGGGGTAAACCCGGCTTTGCCCACGGGGGCCCAACTGCTGCCATTGTATTTCATAACCGTGGCTTTGGCGCCATTTCCCTCATCTGAATAAACAACATAGGGTGTACCGTTTTTGTCAATAGTCATAGAAAGGTAATCTACGTCGCCGGTCGAGAAGCCTGCAGCGCCTACATTAACCCAGTTTTGAGCATATGTAGTGGCAGCGGTACTAACAGTCAAAAAAATAATTAATAACCAACTAAAACGTGCACGCGCAGGAAAGCTACTTTTAGATTTGCCCAACGCATCAAAGACGATGGTATTTTTCATATTTGGCCCGTGACTCATTTTTATAATATTTATTTTTCGCTACCGGCAATCGCCTGAAAGATGCCCAATATTGCCAGGGCTAATGTACTTATTCTTTCGCTTCCCTGCAATTGCATGTGTAAGCAACCTAGCTTAAGAGGTTGTTGATGGCGACAAAGTCGATGGTGAAATAGCGGTAATAATGGTCTTTTCAGAAGAGTGTAATTTTTTGACTAAGGTATATTCCTGAGTCAAGGTATGTTTAATTTTTATGAAGCAAATGCATTGCCAAATTTGGGGAAATTCAGATAAAATGCCCAACCCCGAGAAAACGATTGGGCATTTTTATTTACAACTTTCTTGATTAGTGGAGTATTTGTATCTTACCGGTGTAGCTGATGTTTGCAGATTTAATCGTGAATATGTAGATGCCATCCGTCAATGAGGGCAGGCCCAACTGGCTGTTGCCGGTGCCTGCCTTCATACCAATCGTTGTTTTGTAAACCACTTTACCGGTGATATCGGCAAGGCTGATGTTGCCGGTTTCGTTAGTTGTCTCCTTCCATAGGAGGGTGAGCTCATCGGTAGCCGGGTTAGGATAGACCATTACCGATAAAGGTTCAGCAGCCACATTTTTTACGCTTTCGCTCCCCGGCGATATTACCATTGATACCGTATGCTCTATAAAACTGGCATTGGACATCGTTGCACTGCCTGATGAAAGTGTGATACCTGTATAGTCAATCGTGGCATAATTGATCAATTCGGGATGCACAAGGTAAGTACCATAAGGAAGGCCTGTGAAGGAATAATTACCGCTGGCATTAGTATAAGTCTGTTGCACCAAAGCCCCAGTGGTGGAATTGACCGCGAAAACGAGTAAGTTAGGAACAGGCGCCCCGGTAGAAGTGCCCCTGTTGGCTCCTGTACTAACATTTCCTCCTATAAATCCGGGCCCGGGCAGGGTGACACCTGCTGCCATATTTATGTTCTCATTTATATCTGCCGTACCACTGGTATGGTAGATCACGTCAGCGTCATGCCAATAATAGCTGCTGGTATGATAGGTAGGAATATAGCCTGCGGGGATGAATGCAGTATCGAAGGAGACAGCAGCCTTTACCCTGAACGAGTCTGTGGGCAAGCCTGTGAACTGGTAATAAACACTTGCACCACTGCTGCCCGTGATCATCACAGAATCAAGAGCTTCCAGATCTAAAGTGGCGGGGTTGTAGGTAATCAGCCAAACCAGCACCGGTCCGTAATAAGCGCTGGTGAAGTTCACATAGCCTGAAATACCGTCGAAAGGTATAACGGTAATGATAGTGGTGGCCGTAACAACGCCACTGCAGCCGGTGAGGGAATAACTTATAGTGGTAGTGCCGGGGCTAACACCGGTTACATTGCCAGAGCCGTCAACCGTGGCCGCCGCAGTATTGCTGCTGCTCCATGTTCCACCCCTTACACTCGGAGTTATGGTGATAACACTGGGTACCATCACGCTGGTAGGCCCTGATAAAGTGGCTGTTGGGGTTGTGGTCAAAACAGATACCGTATCCCATGTACTTGCAAGGCCACAAATGCCGGTTACAGTGTAAGAAAAATTAACCGTACCCGCGGACACCCCTGTTGCAACACCTGTAGTTGCGTTGATTGTGGCAATAGCAGTGTTACTGCTGCTCCAGACACCACCCGACGTGCCATCGGTCAATGTAGTGGGAGTGGCTGCGCACATGGGATGAGGCGCGGAGATATAACCTGTGGCTGTTGTTACAATCGTGAGGTAGGCCGCCGTACTGCACCCCGTACCAACCGTATAATAAATATCCACACCACCGGCTGATACCCCGGTTACCACGCCGGTAGCTGCATCAATAGTTGCAACACGGGTACCCAACCAGCCGACACTCCATGTGCCACCGGCAGTTGCGTCAGTTAGTGCCGCAGAAACGCCTGCACACAAAGTAGTAATGCCGGAAATGGCTGCAGGCACAGGGGTTATCGTAAAAGATGCGGTTGCAACACTGCTGCCCAATGTATAAGTAATGGTAACAACACCGGCAGATACACCATAAACGGTAGCATAAAAAGATCCCCTAGCTGCCACGGTAGCCACGGTAACATTGCTGCTGGACCATGTGCCGCCACCGCTGGTTGCACTGTCAACTCTTAGGTACGTCGTGGAGTCTCCAACACAGCATCCGAATGTTCCGGTAATTACGGGAAGCCCGAATGATGACAAAGCGCCTAACAATACCAGGCAGGTAAGGATAAAATGCTTCTTCATAATATTAAATTTAACAATGTATTTTAAAATAAAGAAAATATTCATTGGGTTATACCATAGACGCATTTTTTTGTATGGACGTTAGGATGAGGTGAAAATATTTTTTAGAGTGGTTTTGTTTGACCTGGGCTACGAGTGACATCCTGACTAAAGGTTGGAGATGGGGTCTAAGGATTGTATTTTGCCAAAATCAGTAGGCTGAAATGCCCATTTTTAAAGCTATGTAAAATCGACAGCTCTTCTTTACGGTTACACCTTGAACCTGGTTCAAACAAACTTATTTCGTTTTACTCTCTCCATTAAGGTCGGAGATGATGGCTTTGATCTGGCTGTTATAATTTTCGATCTGATCTTTGTATTGATCCGTATTTTCTTCGATGCCCTTGCTTACCAATTCAAAGCTTTTGACGCGAAGCAGGCAATAGTCTCTTAGCCTGCTGTTTTTTTGGCGTAAGGCATCAGGAAGCTTTAGCTTGTCAACAGTGTCGAGCAGCTTTATATTTTCATTCCAATAATAGATACCTCTGTCTTTTAGTTCATAAAGCAAGGTGTCAACAGGAGCGTTGTCCGGTAATTTATAGACTGCAAGCGCCATCGTTTCAAATGTCTCAAATTGCTTCATTTTTGCTTCATATATCCCTATA
>Ga0206890_1340_pt1 | contig 11050 bp, 13 predicted proteins | sample Alteio_BWOrgHeat_58_FD_152960 | JGI IMG/M metagenome (GOLD analysis project Ga0206890, IMG submission 152960) | Enriched cells from forest soil in Barre Woods Harvard Forest LTER site, Petersham, Massachusetts, United States - Alteio_BWOrgHeat_Nextera6 ... | reverse complement strand
CCTTGAAAGGCATTTTTGCGTTATAATTGACCTCGAAATACGCCTGGCCGGTGAGGAGTTCCACTTTACGTTCCGTACCGGCGAACCTTTCGGGGTAACGTAACTTAGTAGCGGCATCCAGCCATACTTTAGTGCCGTCCGGTAGGATGACCTGATATTTGCCCCCGATGGGCACTTCTATGGTATTATAAGCTAAGAGAGCATCAGTTGGTGTTGCACCTGCTATCGTGTAGGTTAACTGTCCATTGGCAGTTTTGGTAATTGTGATACCCGCGTTGTTCGTTAAAATACCGTTAGATAGGTTGTTCAAAATGATTTTTTTTCCATTGGCCAGGGTCAGGATGGCTTTGTTGCCGCCCGGACGGATGATATTGGCCAGGGTTGTTTGTTGTTTTGCTTTTTCAGCGAAGTAAAAATAAGTGGCCGTACCGAGCGTGATCAGTAAAACCGCCGCAGCCGGTATAAACCATCTGCGCCTGCGGAGGGTACGTACCGGGGTTCGGTTCTCCCGGATACCGGCCAATAGCCGGGATTCGAGTTCTTCTTCCGTATGATCTTTACCAGTCCAGTGAAGGGGTTCCCCGGCTTCTATATCATACCACCCGTCCAGCAGTTCGCGTTCTTCCGGCGTGAGGGTTCCTTTCAGCCATTTATCGGCCAATTCGTTTAACTGTTCTTTGGAAAGTTCGTCCATCACTAAGTGTTTTGCCTATATAGTGTGCAAAAGGCCTATGTCTTCCTTAGTCTTTGAAAAATAAATTTTTTTGGATTTTTTTATGCTTTTTATCTATCTGATAATCAGGTAGATAAAAAATGAAGGCAGAATGCCCAGGGATTGGGCAAGCGAGGTACGCAGGGTTTTACGGGCTTTGGTGAGATGGGCTTCGACCGTTTTGGAAGACAGGCCAAGTTCTTCAGCGATCTCTTTATCGCTCATTTCAGCGCCCTGGCTAAGCCGGAAGACCAACTGGCATTTTTCGGGCAGGGCTTTGACATGGGTTTCAATTTCCGCTTTCAGGTCTTCAAAATCCAGTCCTTGCTGGGTGGTATAGTCGGCTATATGCAGTTCCTGTAGATCTTCTATGCCCTGGTGGATCAATTTTTGGTTAGCGGCCATTTTCGCCATGATCTTGTAACAGATCACGGCGGCCATATAGGTCGCAAAGCTATGTTGGAGCTGCGTGCGGTGCCTGCTGTTCCAAATGTCTATAAAGGCATCCTGGACAATCTCTTCGGCATCGGTATCCGACTGTAATTTCTGCAATGCTTTATACAACATTTTTTTCCAGTACCGGTGGTATAAAAGGGTAAACGCTTCCTCGTTGTCCCGTGCCAGCAGGGCAAATAGTTCATTATCCGTTAGGGTTTGGAGGGCCGCCACTTTTATTTTACTTGAAACGAATTTACAAAAAAGTTTGCTGCAAATAAAATAATTGAATATCAAGGCAATATTAAGCCTGTTTGAAATCTCCCCACCGGGTATGTTATTAACAGCCCCCTCATATCCGGTAACGCAGGGCAATGGCCTTACCGATCTTATGCAAAGTTTTGCATAACAACCGTTATGCAAACAAAATGATTATGTAAAGTGTCGACCAAATGTTACTTTCTTATTTGCTTTTGGTACGATTTACTTTACATAATCTTTTGTGTTAAAAGCTATTTAACCAGGTTTTAAGATCTGAATTCCCTATCCATAGTGCCTCGACCGATTCAGCTGGCTTAACGTTTATATAGGCTTTTTCAAGAGCTTGTCTTTTTAGATTAGCATCTGCTCTGGCATATATTTCAGTAGTTTGAACAGATACATGGCCGAGAATGTCACGGATGTAAACTAAGTTTATTCCGGCTTGCAAAAGATGCATCGCTTTGGAATGTCTCAAAGAATGACAACTGATCTTTTCCGGAACCAGCTCAGGGGTTTCCTCGCGGGCCCTTTTGATATGTCTAAGCAATATATTGGTAACACCGGCCCTGGTTAGCTTTTGATGAGCGCTACTAGCAAAAAGGGGATACCGGTTTGCGAACGGCTCTATCAATTTCCATTCAGTCATGTACTGTTTCAGTATATTAACCTGGTCCTCTAAAAGCGGGATCACCCGGCTTTTATTTCCCTTACCTTTTAAAAGTATGGTATACGGTTTATTAAAACGGACAGATGCTGCTGTAAGATCAATGATCTCCTGGACTCGGGCACCGGTGTCATACAATAAAGATAATAGTGCTAGGTCGCGCCTGCCTTTCTTAGTGCCAACATTAGGTTGTTTCAGCAATAATCGTATGCCATCAATTGTCAGGTAGCTCATCACAGGCCTGTTTGCTTTTTTGATGCGCATAGACATGATCTGTTGAAACTCATGTAAGTTATCCGGCCGCTGGTATTGTACATATCTAAAGAAAGAATGTATCGCAGCAAGCCTTTGATTTCTTGTTGCTGCACTCGATCTTCGTTCCAATTCCAGCCAGTCCAGGAACTCTACGATCAACTGTTGGGTTATTGATATAAGCTCAAGCTTTTCCGGCTTAATACTTTTTTTGCGTTCCATGAATGTTATCAATAGAACAAATGTATCACGATAGGATACGACGGTATTTGAACTCAACCCTCGTTCGTGGGTCAGGTATTTGGTAAAAAAGTCCGTCAGGTATTTGGAGAAATCAGTAGGCTTCATAGTCAAGGCGGGGGAAAACGTTTAAACATAGAATGTCGGCATTTTTAAGCAAGCCGGGATACATCTCGGCAGTCAGCCTTACATACAGATCTGTCGCCTTAAGCGATTGATGGCCAAGGAACGTGGATATGATTGGTAATGAACAATATAAGTCCATTCCTTCATCAACCATCTGTGCCAAAGCATGGCAAGCGGTTGTATGCCTGATATCATGGATCCTTGGTCCACAGTGATTGTGTGAATCTCCAGTAAAAACAATTCCTGACTTCGTTAATACCTTTCTGAACCAACGCCTAATAGATGATGTGTAGCGATTGCATCGTTCACCATTGAGTTTGACAAAAAAGAAGCTATCATCTGATGTATTTATAGGTAATTGATCTCGATATTCCAAGTAAGTCCTGCAGGCCATCGCCAATGAATCTGAAAGCGGAACTTTGCGCTCTAATCCATTTTTGTTGTCCCTCACGACTATATAGTTATCAGTAAGGTCGAAGTCTTTATTGCGTAATCCCAATGCCTCATTGATGCGTAACCCCGTACCATACAGCAACCTGATGAGAATTGGCATGGAGAATATTGTAGAGTCCATTTTCTTTTCTTTTGATACCAGCTCATCACAGGCCATAAAAATGTTTTCCATTTCTTTTTTTGAATAAACATAGGGAACAAAAGCACATCTGTATTTGGGCAGCTTATTTATATGTGAACGGATTTTGATGTTGCACAGGTAAGAAGCGAGTTGATTGATGCAACTGCATCGGGAATATCGGTAGCTATCCGACTCACAACCCATTCGTGCAAACCATTTATCAGAAAGTTCTTTGGAGATGCCAATAGTAGATTCGCCTGATTCAATGGTAAACCGGTCAAATTTGGCAAATATCTTTTCCTCGTCTAAATACTTATAGCCAAGGCTTCTTTTAAAGGAAACAAACTGCTCGATATAATCAGCATAGATACCATGATAGATTATTTTAGGCATAAAAGTATCCTCCTTTCTGTGTATAGAACGAAACCGGCACCATTGGCACCTCTAATGCGCAGTGGCGAAGCGATCGTAAGTCAATGCGTAGATAATACCTGGTCGTTTCCGTGGTCTCATGTCCCAGGACTTCAGAAATAACCGGTAACGCTGTTTGATTTTCAAGCAGCCGTCCGGCTAAACTATGTCTCAGTGCATGTGGCCCCTTTTTCTTATTATAGATATTGATGTCTGTTTTCTCGAAGTTTCTTTTTACTACCATATAAATTGAACCTGGCAATAATGGATCATATGGCGAATTAGGTATCAGGAAAATGTATGGACTATTTGATTTTGGTCTGCCGTATCGCAAGTAATCAATGATAGCATTACCTATGTCTGGTAAGAGCGGCAGTTCCAATGCCCTGCCAGTTTTATATTGTGTCAGTTTAATTAGATTTTGTGTCCAATCGATATTGCTGAATTGAAGTTTGGCTATATCGGACGATCTTAGCCCTAACAATGCTGCCAATAGTATGATCGCATAATCGCGTTTGCCGATTCCTGACGCTCTATTAATAGAATCAATCAGTATTTTTATTTCATCGGGGGTATAGTTGGAAGGCAAGTTGGTCTGCCTCTTATATCCGTTTTTAGGTATGATCCTGGAATAATCGATGTCCAGTAGCTGCTGTCTATATAAGAAGTTGAAAAATCCTCTGATAACAATAATGGCATTCTTTGCCGTCGCCTGATCATTTGGTTTAAATCCTCTGAAATAATTTAAAAGGTGAAGTTCGTTTATGTGCTTTATTGAACTAATATTGTTCTGTTCAAAATATTCCAAAAGCTTGGAAAGGTAGAATCTGTAATTCCAGATAGTGCTGGCAGCAAACCTTTGAGATACACGGTCTGCAATGTAATCGTTCATAATTGCACCAATAGGGCCGCTCAAAGGGGCGGGTATCGGTTTTTTTCTTGAAACCTTTCCTGTTTCAAGAAATTCTATGAGATCTATACAGAATCTTAAGTGGCTTTGCGCATGGGATGTTAACTTTTTGAGTTTTTTGTCTTTAAATACATAGGATAAATAATTTTTGCACACCGTTGTATCTATCTGCTCAATGCCTTGTGTGGAAACGTATCTTCTAAAATTTTGCCAGTAATTCCCCATACGTCTCATTGAAGTGTCGGCGGCCTTACGCTCTTCTTTAAAATAAACTGTAAATTCAGTTATTAGATCTTCTAATTTTTTGGGTTTATTATTCATTGATACAATATTTTGTTAGGGCAACATCGCCCATTAACAAAACTACCGTGAATGATTATGTAAATAAACCACAGTGCTGGTCAAATTAATACCTTGATTATCAACAGTAAAATTTCAGATATTTACATAATACTTTTGTTTACATAACCAATCGCCTCAGCGACAGCTTCCAGCTCACCGCCCGCCGGTTCACGGCACACCCAACTGCGGTCCTGCCGCACTAACGTTAAGGACTGCCCGTTCACTTCCACCTCGATCTCATCGCCCATACGGATGATCCGAAAAGTATGATCCGTTTTTCCAACTGTAATACGCAAGACCTGTCCCATAACAAGGGCGAAGATAAAAGATTATAGCCGTTTTTATCCGATTAAACTTGGCACATGCTGATAGCTTTCCCTAACTTTATATAAATCGAGTACCATGAAAAAGCCATCTTTCACCCCAAAACAACTAACCTTCGGACTACTATTATTGCGCACCTCGTTAAACGATCTGTGCCATGAAGCACCGGGCATCTGGCCGCTTTGTACCTTGAATGATGAAGAATATTATGAATTTTTTCTGAAGCTGAATGAGCTTGCCCGCGAATGTTTGGCCATGCACCAGTGCCCGGACATGCCTGTGAAAAAATACGCGTTAACAACCACCGGGCGCTTTATGAATTATCCTGATATGATCCGGTTCACCCGGGAACTCATCTGGTGTTGCGATATCGACCTGATCTATGAATACCGGCTGCTTCATACTGGTGAATACAACACCATCCGCCTGCTCGGACAAACCCATGCCCAACTCATCGGCGCGCATTATTACCAACATCCCGGCGAAGAAACGCTCGGTGCGGATGAAATCCGTTTTATAAGTTAATATAGCGCAGCAGTCCAGCCGCTTCGCTCGCTTCCTGCATTTCGAGGGCGTTCCCATAACGGAACACCCTCTTTTTTTTTGCCAGCTGTTTTTGACACCCTTTACCACCCTTATATCCTTTTTGCCGCTTTTTCAGCACAAATTTCTGTTGAGCCCTGGATTGCGGCCAAGGCCAAGCCTCCGGTTTTGAAAAAAAAATCTTCCACTCATTTTTTCATCGGTTGCCCTTCGGGCGGGTATTGGAGTGAGTATTTTTTTTTCAAAAGCCTTGTCCGCAATCCGGCTCATTCAGGTGAGGATGTCATGAAAAAGCCAGGGAGGCATCAGCCGACACTGGATTTTTAACAGCAATACGTAACAGCATGACAGCAAAAAACACCAACCACAGGGGGCCGCCGGGATGGCACAGTCCGCAGACCTATCGCCTTATACAGCAAGCATTTATTTATCATTTAAAACATAAAAATCATGGAAACCAAAGTAACCGATAGCAAGACCGCTAATCAGAACAATAATAATAAAGCAAACCCCGTAACCGAGGAAAACAAGAACCCCAAATTTGTTGCGGGTAATACCGTCAACAAAGAATCCGCCAAACCTGAAGCGGAAAAGCCAAAAGAAGCACCGAAAGGCGAAGCGGTAAAAACGCAGGAGCAACCAAAATCAGCGATAAAGGAAGAACCTGCAAAGCCTGTCCGCAACCTCGAAGAAACCATCAGGTTTTTAGAGGAAATGCACGAACGCAAAATTAAAAGGGACAAATATTTGGCGACCCTCAAAAATTTGGACGAGTTCGAGATTGACCTGAAAAAGGACAATGACGACATCGACAATTATTATACGGGTTGTATCCTGACCATACAGGACGATGCCAACCGCAAATTCACCACAAAAAATCCCGTAATTATCTGGACAATAGCCCAACAGGTGACCAGTATCTGCGAAGGCAAATTAGCCGAAGTGGAAGCAGGTTTAGTAATCACCGCTTAACCTGTTAAATAGGAACGCCCCCCGTATCTAAACTACAGGGGGCGTTATTTAAGACATTTTCTAATCTTAAAATCTACGACAATGTTAGAAGTTTTTATCGAATTAACCAACCAAATTTATTGGGTTGGTTATGCACAAGAGTTGGCAAAATCAGACCCACAAGCCTTTGTTTATGCCTATAACGAATTTTCAAACTGCTATAATTTATAAAGTTATGTACGATACCATTTTTCTGCTTATCAAAGCAACGATACAAACCCAGCACAAAAATGTGCACGCAGCCATTTCCGAGTTACAGGAAAAGGCGACCTGTACCATCACCAGCACCAAAAAGGTGAAAGTACACGAAATCAAATTGATGGATTACAAATTAAAAAAATAAGCTATGGAAACCAACCCCGATTATATCGTCATCGAAACCCACGGCGGTGCTGCCCATACTATCATCTGCACCGACCAAGACGGCAACAATTTGGTATTTGACACCCTTGAAGCCGCCGAGGCAGAAGCCGCTGACTGCCAAAATGGAATAGTGATTGAATTATAAGCGAAATAAAGCCCTCAAATCAAATAGGGAAACCACATCATTCATTCCAAAATAATGCCTCATATCCCTTTATTTACGCGCTAAATGGGGATTTGAGGCGTTATTGTACCCGCCCTAAGTGTCCTTTTAAGGCTTGTAAAAGTGTCTTTTATCATATCGAACTTCCAATATTAGCATGATGGAAAAACCTCCGGTTTTACCACATGCTAACATTCCAAGCTACAAATAACAACAGTTTTTATAAAGAATATTCAACGATCGTTGCATCACTCTCAAAAAGTTATTCCAAAAAAAATCACAGGTCTAAATCCGCGATTAAACGCAAATCAGACAGAAAATAGTTCGAAATTTGTATAGTAGCCACCACAACAAAGCAGAAAGCCTTTAGCGTAAAGCTGAAGGCTTTTTTGTTGTTTTAAGGCCTGTATTTGCCTCCCTCTTTCATATCCGCTTCATCAGCAATAATTTATAATCAAAACATTTATCGCTGCGGTATGTCTTACTCACACATATAAATAAGAAATAATGAAAAAGACAGCAAAAATTTTTGTTTTGGCTGCGGCGCTCACATTAGGTGCTACCGTATTGTCGAACGCACAAATTGTAGTACGCATACGTCCGTCCCACGAAAGGATCGAAGTACGCAACCGTCCGCCTGCACCATCGCCCCGCCACGTTTGGGTTGATGAAGATTGGAGAGACAATGGCCATCGTGGTTACGCATGGAACGGCGGCCGCTGGGAAGCCCCGCCACGCGAAGGCTCAACGTATGTAGCCGGACATTGGAGCAAAAACCGTCACGGCTCTGTTTGGATTGCGGCCACCTGGAGATAACCAAATAAACAATATAAGAAAGCCTTTAGCGTAAAGCTGAAGGCTTTTTTGTTTAAGGCGTGTTTTTTGCCCTACTCTAACTTTTCTATAGCTTCTGTTGGTCCTTGTTTTCCCTATAAAGCATAGTTTGTATTTTACTATCGAACAATATTGAAGTTTTGAAACTTCGGACAGCTGCAACGGCGTTTCAAACACCGCCGGCTTTTTGTTGGGCAAGCCTTTTATTTCGTTTATCGCTCAAATATTTCCTCACCGGCATATCGTATATGATCATTACCAGGTACGATGCCCCAACCAGCAAGACCAGCGCGGCTATGATGATGAGGGCTAATTGTATGGTGCCCGGCTTATGACTGCCGTAATAATTACCGAACATCCATAACACGGCGTAATGCGTCATATACAATGGGTAGGAGATCTTTCCCGACAATATGCATACCTTTTTTAAGCCAGCCTTTAACGTAGCCCCTGCACCCAAAGCGATAAGCAGGGGAAAATAAAACAGCACTACCAAAGGTTCGGTTAACCAGTTCCATTTGGAGAATGGCATTATAAAGGCCACGAACAATAATAGGGCTAAGCCTATAAACCCCAGCTTGTTTTTGATGATCCAGCCGGAACGGTAAATAAGCAATCCCGCTAAAAAGGAATATGATACCCGGGCGCCCCCGTCCCAAAACGTTGGGCCGCTCCAGCCGCCCAATAAATTGCCCGAACTGTAACATACAAAGCAGATAGCCACCGCCGAGAGTATGGTTAGCAGCAGCAGGTAGCTGCGGCCAATTTTATAAAGCACAAACGCGTAAACAATATTGGCAACATATTCCCAAAACAACGACCATGCCGGTGCATTGAAGCTGAACAGATTAAAACTACGATCGGCTATTATAGGTAAGGGGATAAGCAGTATTGAGCAAAAAAAAGTCAAAATGATTTTACCGGCGCTGTACAATTCGGGATGGCCGCCAAACGGGTCGAACAAAAAAGCCAGCAGGCCTAATACCGAACCCGATATAACCAGCGGATGCAGCCGGATGATCCTTGATTTAAAAAACTCGAGAACGCCCATTTTTACTATACGATTGTCATAGGCATAGCCGATCACAAACCCCGAAAGACAGAAAAAGAAATCGACAGCCAAAAAACCGTGCCCGATAAAGTTCTTGCTGTAATCGGAATAAGCCCATTCCATAAAATGAAACGTTACAACGGCGAGGGCGGCAATGCCCCTTAACCCATCAAGAATTTCGAAATGCTGTTTTGTGTTCAGAATTGACGGAGCGGTTTTGTTCGTATCCATTTAATATATTATACCGGGTTAAATTAACTTGGCAGCAGTCTTTTATTTGCGGCTGCCAAGTTATCCAGAAATAGCAGTCAAGTCAAGTTTAAATGAGCCTGGCAGGCCTAACAATGGTGCAACGCCCTATTTTTGACCGGCGGTTTAGCTGCAAACTTCGTACAGCTGGGGATTTAGCAATTTACATAGCATTTATTGACAATTTACATAAGCCCAACTTACAATTTACATAGCATTTATTGACAATTTACATAAACAAAACTTACAATTTACATAATTTATAATAGCCAAAGCCATTTGCAAAAAATCACTTTAAAGACTTACTTCTTCGGTACACGGCGGGTGTCTGGCCCGTTTTTGATTTAAAGATCCGGTTAAAAGCAGCTTCCGACCGGTAACCCACTTTGGTGGCAATTTCAGATATATTGCTGTTATCCGTCAACAATAGCTTTTGGGCCTGCCTTACGCGCCAGTTGGTAAGATAGCTCAACGGTGTTTCGTGCACTAATTTTTTAAACTGATTAAAGAAAACGGAACGTGACATACCGATCTCCGATGCAAGCGATCCCAGCGTCCAATCATTTTGAGGTGAGTCCTGCATCAATTTTAACGCTTTGCTGATCCTCGGGTCGTTTAATGCAGAAAGAAAACCGCTACCAGGCATAGCCTGTTCTAAATAAGCCCTGATGATATTAATAAACATAATTTCCGACAAACATTTCAGCATCACACTGCTTCCCGGCCTCTCGTTATTGAGTTCTTCCAGCATTAATTGGGTAACCTGCCTCAGTAAGACCTGGTTTTCTGTTACATATTGCCTGATATGAATAACTGAGGGCATATCCTTCAAAAAAGGGTGCAAAGGCTGGTAATCAAATTCAAAATGGCCTGCTATAAGTGTGGTTATCTCGCCGCCGGTATTAAAAACAGGTATTCCTGCCCTGCGGGCCTTAACAAATTCGGGCGATGGCATGCGTAAGCTTGTAGCTTTATCGGCTATCCAATGAGCGCTTCCGTGAGGCACAAATACCAGGTCGCCCTCTGCCAGTTCTATAACACGGCCGTCGGGTGTGCCAATGGTACAACTACCGGTCACCAATCGCCAAAATTGCGAATTTTCATCCTGAACAATATCAAGCCCCCACGGTGCAGCAAGGGGAAATTTGCTATAAACTACACTTCTAAGCCTGGTTGTGTCTAATATGGTACTTAAAGCATCCATTTTATAAAAATAAATACGTTTGAACAAATATATAACACTTTATAATACTTTAAGTATTGAAAAGCGGGATAACTTTGTATTAATAAATAACGTGTTTAGCGATTGAAAAATAGAAAATATAGCGAAAAAGCGAAAGAAAAAGGGGGCGGACTGTGCGATTCCCCTCTTGAGAGGGGTGGAGGGGTGTGTTATTCCAATCGCTCAAATAACACACCCCTGCCACCACATAGCCGAACGCGCCCCCTCTCAAGAGGGGAATTTATTAGGCGTTCATTTTCAAATAGTTAATGCTTTAATCTAAAAAATTCCAATCGTTAAAATCATAAATAAATAATCAAAAAATGACAACTCAAGAATTAGCGAACCGTTACTATGACCTTT
>Ga0206890_1337_pt1 | contig 11139 bp, 11 predicted proteins | sample Alteio_BWOrgHeat_58_FD_152960 | JGI IMG/M metagenome (GOLD analysis project Ga0206890, IMG submission 152960) | Enriched cells from forest soil in Barre Woods Harvard Forest LTER site, Petersham, Massachusetts, United States - Alteio_BWOrgHeat_Nextera6 ... | reverse complement strand
TGGATGGCGCGTTCGTGGCGAGCCATCTCCTGCGGGAGAGCGCCGCGCTGGTCGAGTTCGTCGATGCCTTGCTTGAAGACGGCGACGCCCCAGTTGAAGAGATCATCGTCGGATGAGATGACGCCGGTAGAGACTGCGGCGAGTCCGCGCCAATAGTGGTGATTGTTGGTCTGTTTGCCGGCCTTGTCGAATTCGACGGTACGGTGGGCGACTTTGTTCATCCACTGAATGTCGCGTTTGACGACGGCGGGGTCTAGTGAGGACTCGTTGAGGAGGACGGATTCGCTGGCGGCGATGGAGCTGAGGGTCCACTCGACCTGATACCAGGCTTGGGAGCTTTCTTTGGGATCGTAGTCGAGGAGGGCGCCGGCTTGTGCCCATAGATCGATCTGCTGCTGGGCGCATTGTGCTTCGTCTTTGCTGGCGGTGACGAGCCACTGGTTCATGCCTCCGGTCACGCGACGCTCGAAGGTGTTGTAGACGCGAGTGGCGACGGCTTCTGCGGGATTGGTTGGGCCGTGGCTGCCGTTGAGGTAGTGATGGGGAATGTCCATGCGACCAGTGGGCGGCTGCACGATGGGAAGCCTAGTGCAGAAATTAAGGGATTTGATCGCAGAAATGGTGCGCGGGTCGGTGGTGTGTGCCAGCAGGGTGTGACGCTGCTGGACGTCGATGTAGGAGGCTTTGGGATCGGAGACTTTTTGTGCTTGAACGAAGGCGGTGGCGGAGAGGAGCAGTGTCGCGAGGAGCAACGAGGCTGAGAGGGGCCGGGACATCAGGGACTTGGACATAAGGTAATTTCTACCAGACATTGGATTCCTGACTAAGGGGTCTTGACCCAGCGGGTGTTAATTACGGTGAGTTTGGGGCAGCCGGCTTTCTTTGCGAGCTGCTGATCGGTGAGCGGAGCGGCTTTGGTTTGGTCGCGGATGCTTTGTTCGAAGTGTGCGAGATCGGGGAAGCGGAAGACCTGGCAGCCACGCATGAAGTCGACGATCTGGCCAGTGGTGCGGTCGATGGAGTACATGCGGACGAGGTGGGCCTTTTTGTAGACGCCGATGGAATCGAAGCCGTCGTCGGCGACTGGAGTCATGGGGTCGAGGGTGTAGTCGGGGTTGCCGAGGGGCCAGCCTTCGTCGTGGGCGAGGATTGTGGCGATGTCGTTGAGCTGCGTTGCGGGGATGTGCGGGCGTGCGGGTGCCTGCGGTGTTGCGGTGAGTAGGAGAGCGAGGGTTGTCAGGAGCATGTGCGCGGTTGAGGGTCGAAGCGGTGCTCGTGGGCGGTGTGGACGTGCGAGTGGCTCGTGTAGTTTTTTCGGCTGGGGTTGTTGGCGATGTATTGGAGTTGATTTTGGTAGTCAGTTGCGTCTGTGATGCGGTGTGCGTGGCATCCATCCTGCCAGACTTCGCCGTTGAATTGGTTGCGCCCGGCGAAAGAGAAACCCCCCTTGACGAGTTGGACGCAGCGTTCGATGGTTTGGTCTGGAGCGGGTGTAATGAGTACGTGGATGTAATCGGGCATGATGACGAAGCCGTGGAGCGCGAAGCGGGATTGATCGCGGTAACGGAAGAGGACGTTCATCATGAGATCCGCGTTGGTGGTGCGTTGGAAGATTCGGTGACGTTGGTGTGTGACGGCGGTGATAGCGAAGGTCTCGGGCTTGATTCGGATGCGTCGGCGGGGATAAGAAGGCATATCTCAAGGGGCTAAAGCCCGATTTACGGCTGTCCGCGAGTGTCCGGGCTAAAGCCCGGACCTATCTCAAAAGCAACTGCAACGACAAGAACAATTATGAAGGCGAAGCAAAAATAAGGGCGACTGCAAATGCGATGGCCGTTGGCTTAATTGAAGCCGCGGCGAGTGCGGTTGCGGATGGATTCTTCGCGTTCGATCTCGCGTTCGCGCATACGCTCGGCGTAGTTGGCGGCCTGGTCGTTTCGGGATTTCTTTTCGGCGGCCGTGAAGCTGCGCTCTTCGGTTCGGCTGATGCGTTTGTGGGCGTACATGCCTTCGAGGAGAAACTCGGCTGCGCTGACGGCGGCTTCGGGTTTGGATTTTGCGCTGATCTGGAGTGGAGAGAGTTTTTCGAAGAGTCCCTGTATTTGCTTTAACTCTTCGAGAGAGCCGGCGGAGGGTTGCGTGTCGTTGAGTTGCACGGTGCCGCCGAGATTGAACCACTGTTCGATCTGCTGTGTGTTGGTGTTAGCGAAGTATTTGTCGAAGATGATGGCTACGGATTGACGGATGATCTCGCGGATGACGGTGTCGGCGCCGCGGACTTCGCCTTCATACTCGAGCTCGACTTTGCCAGTGATGCCGGGGAGCGCGGTGTAGATGTCGCCGACGCGGGGGACGACTACGGACTCTCCGTGTAGGAGCGCGCGGCGTTCGGCGTTGGAGAGGACGAGTTCCATGGTGCTGATGGGAAGTCGCTGCGAGACCCCGCTGCGCTTGTCGACCTTCTTTTCTTCGCGGGCGGTGAAGGCGATCTGTTCGACGATCTGGCGGATATAGTGCGGAATCTCGATGTTGTTGGTGGGATGGCCTTCTTTGTCTTTGCCGCGGGCGTCGTCCCAGCTGCGGGCGCTCCAGGCTTCCTGCGCGGTGATGGCGATGCCTTCCTCGATGTTTTCGGGGTAGTGCGTGCGGATTTCGCTGCCGATTCGGTCTTTGAGCGGGGTGACGATTTTGCCGCGGGCTGTGTAGTCCTCGGGGTTCGCGCTGAAGACGATGGCTACGTCGAGCGGAAGGCGGACGGGGTAGCCCTTAATCTGGACGTCGCCTTCCTGCATGATGTTGAAGAGAGCGACCTGGATCTTGCCAGCGAGGTCGGGTAGCTCGTTGATGGCGAAGATGCCGCGGTTGGCGCGGGGGAGCAGGCCGTAGTGCATGGTGAGCTCGGAGCCGAGATCCTGATTGCTACGCGCGGCTTTGATGGGGTCGATGTCGCCGACGAGGTCGGCTACGGTGACGTCGGGGGTGGCGAGTTTTTCTACGTAACGCTGGTCTGGGGTGAGCCACGCGATGGGGGTTTCGTCGCCGAATTTTGCGAGTTGATTGCGGCCGAATTGGGAGATAGGAGCGTAGGGGTTGTCGCGGACTTCGGAGCCGGCGATGTATGGGAGATTTGGGTCGAGGAGGGTGGTCAGGGCGCGAAGGATGCGCGACTTTGCCTGTCCGCGGAGACCGAGGAGGATGAAGTTGTGCTTGCTGAGGACGGCGTTGACGATCTGGGGGACGACGGTGTCGTCGTAGCCGACGATGCCCGGGAAGAGGGAGACTTTATCGTCGGCGCCGCGGGTACCGTTATTAGCGGCGCTGCGAAGTTTGGCGATGAGGTTCCCGCGCAGCTCGTCTTTGACGCTTCGGGCCATGCGGGATGGAGTGAATTCGCTGGCGCGGAGGGCGCCGAGAGTTGCCGGGAGAGGGGTCGCCATGGTTCAAGTATAGATGTTCGACCAAAGCGAAGGGTTCAGGCGGACGGAAAGACAGCGTTTTGCAAGGTTGAAAAAGAGTGCGCCAAGTTTCAGTGCCCTAGCGTTGCTTTAGACCTGAGCCATGCCGCCGTCCACGAAGAGTTCGATGCCGGTGACGTAGCTGCTGTCGTCAGAGGCGAGAAATACGACGGCTTTCGCGATTTCGTCGGCGGCTCCGAGCCTGCCCATGGGGACGATATTTTTGAGGACTTCGAGGTGCTGTTTAGTTGCGTCGCTGCTGCCGTACAACTCGCGCAGACCCTCGGTATCGATGGGGCCGGGGCTGATTACGTTAACACGGATGTGGCGAGCCTTCAGATCGGTCGTCCAGGTGCGGGCGAAGGAACGGACGGCTGCTTTGGTTGCAGAGTAGACGCTGTTGTTGGGCAGGCCTTTGCTGCCGACGATGGAGGCGTTGAGGATGATAGAGGCGCCGTCGGGAAGGAGGGGGAGCGCCTTTTGGACGGTGAAGAGGAGACCCTTCACATTCGTGTTGAAGATGCTGTCGAAGTGCTGCTCGTCGATGGCTCCGAGAGCAGCTTTGGTGGCAATACCGGCGTTGGCGAAGACGATATCGAGTTTACCCTTTTCCTTCTTGATCTGCGCGAAGAGGCGATCGAGATCCTTGAGGTTGGCTCCGTCACCTTGAATGGCGGTGACGTTGGAGCCGATCTTTTTGACTGCCGCGTCAAGCTTGGCCTGGGTGCGGCCGGTGATGAAGACGTACGCTCCTTCGCTGACAAAGCGTTTGGCTGTGGCGAAACCGATGCCGCTGTTGCCGCCGGTGACGAGTGCGATTTTTCCGTCGAGCTTGCCCATGATCTTCTTCGAACCTCACTTTGGACTGCCATGCAGTAGATGGCGATGAGGAGTCGGCGGATTCATTCGGAGCGGTGGGCGTTGCCGCTGGTTCAGACGGCGAGGTCGTCGCGGAGGGCCTGCATTTCGCTGGCTGCGTGGGCGTTGTTGGTGCGGTGGGCGACGGCGATGCCTTCGTTCAGGCGGCCGATGGCTTCTTCGGTGCGGCCTTGTTTGGCGAGGGTCTGGGCGGACATCTGGTAAGCGGGGACGTAGGCGGGGTTGTGCTCGATGAGGGTGGTGAACTCGGTGAGAGCGACGGTGGTGTTGCCTTGACTGAGGTGTTCCATGGCGAGACCGTAGCGCGCGAAGGCGTTGGCAGGGTCGAGTTGGAGGATTTCGTTGAGGGCGGCGATCTTGTCCATGAGTTAATGGTGCGGGTTCGTGGGCGGGGTTGGCAAGTTGGAGAAAGGCTTACCACGGATTTGCACCGATGACATCGATTCAGGAACAGGCAACTAAATGTGCTTCGAGCGAGCGTTCGCTGGGCGAAGGGTGACAACTTCGAGCTGAGAGTGCTCGGGATTTAGACTGGTGGGTATGAACGATGAGGTTTTGGCACGGAAGGTTTCGGAGTCCCAGTCGGAGCGAAGTGAGATTGTATTGCCGGCAGATACGAATGCGATTGGCAATCTGTTTGGCGGGCGTTTAATGCAGTACATCGATTTGGTTGCGGCTATGGCAGCGAGCCGGCATGCGCGGGCGTTTACCGTAACGGCGAGCATGGATCATCTGGATTTTGTGGCTCCGGTGAAGCTGGGCGAATTGCTGATACTGAAGGCGAGTGTGAACCGGGCTTTCCGGACTTCGATGGAAGTTGGGGTTCGGGTGATGGTTGAGGATGTTCGGGAGCAACGGCTTCGGCATGTTTCTTCGGCTTATTTAACGTTTGTTGCGGTGGATCGGGATGGACACAAACTGGCCGTGCCGCAGGTTGTGCCGGAGACGGAGCATCAGAAGAGGCGGTTTGAGGATGCGGGGCGGCGAAGGGAGATGCGGGCCTGGGAGACGACGAGGAAGAAGGAGATGAGAGCGGCTCTGGGGGCCGGCTGGCATATTTGAACTCGGAACTGTGCAGGAAAGTTTGATAGCGATGGCGGTTTGAAACCATCGGGGTCCTTCGACTACGGCGGCAAAAGCGCCGCCTTCGCTCAGGATGACGGCATCAGAAATTGAGATCGGAGATTGTTATGGGACATATGGGAGCAGGAGTGCAGCAGGGGCCGCAGCCTTTGCCGGGAGTTGCGCATGTTGTGGCGGTTGGGAGTGGCAAGGGTGGAGTGGGGAAGACGACGGTGGCGGTGAATCTGGCGGTTTCGCTGGGGAAGCTGGGGTATCGGGTTGGGTTGATTGATGCGGATATTTATGGGCCGAATGTGCCTTTGATGATGGGGATTTCGCGGCAGCCAAATATTGTGGGGGAGAACCGGATTGAGCCGATTCTGGCGCATGGGGTGAAGTTTATTTCGGTGGGATTGATCTCGCCCGGCGATAAACCGATGGTGATGCGCGGGCCGATGCTGCACCAGATTATTCGACAGTTTCTGCAGCAGGTGGAGTGGGGGGAGTTGGACTTTCTGATTGTTGACCTGCCGCCGGGCACGGGGGATGTGGTGATTTCGCTGGTGCAGACGGTGCCGTTGACTGGGGCTGTAGTGGTTTCGACGGGGTCGGGCGTGGCGTTGCAGGATGCGCGGAAGGCGCTTGAGATGTTTCACCAGGTGAAGGTGGAAGTGATTGGTTTGATTGAGAATATGAGCCAGATGACACTGCCGGATGGGCAGGTGATCGATGTGTTTGGTGCTGGTGGGACGGAGCGGACTGCGGCTCAGTTTGGGCTGGAGTTTTTGGGCGCGGTGGATCTGGATCCTCAGATTCGTGAGGGCGGTGATAAGGGATTGCCTGTGTCGTTGGCGGGGCCGGAGTCTAAGCTGGCAAAGAGTTTTTATGAGGTGGCGGCCAAGGTAGCGCAGAAAGCAAAGGATATAGCGGCAAAGAGTGAAGATGTGTTGGAGATTTCTTAGGGACTAGGACTGGACTAGGACTAGGGACCAGGCTGGCTGGCCTGAGTTTTCTGGCTTGACTCGGAGAATACACTGGAAGTGGGCTAATGGAGGGAAGAATGGCAGACGCGGGGCGGGTTACGGCGCGGCAGCGAGCTATTCTGACGGCCATTATCGAGAGCTATATCGAGACTGGTGAGCCGGTGGGGTCGGGGACGATTGCTCGGCTGCAGAATGTTGAGGGAGTTGGGTTTAGCTCGGCTACCGTGCGGAATGAGATGGCAGAACTGTCGGAGGAGGGGTTGCTGGAGCAGCCGCATACTTCGGCGGGACGGGTGCCTACGGCTCGGGCGTTTCGGATGTATGTGGAACAGTTGAGCGGGAGGAATGCCGCCAAGTTGTCGGCACGGGCTCGATCGCAGATTGACCTTAGTTTTCAGGGGGTTGCGGGGACGCAGGCGTTGCTGGAGAGGACTTCGCATGTCCTGGCTACGCTGTCGAGCGGCGTGGGGGTGGCGATTGCCGCGGCGGCGGAGGGGGAGATGCTGGAGCATGTGCACTTCTCCCGGCTGGCGCAGGCTCGGGTTCTGGCGGTCGTGGTGACTCGTAGCGGGATGGTGCGGGACCGGGTGCTGGCACTGGATAAAGACTTGTCTGTAAGGGAGTTAGAGGTTGCGGGAAACTTTCTAAATGAGCACTTTCGTGGGTGGAGTGTGGAGCGGGTTCGGGCGGAGATTGCGAAGCTGGTGGAGCGGGAGAAGAGTGAGTATCAGCAGCTGTTGAACCAGGTGGAGCAGCTCTGGGTAAAGGCTGTGCCTGAGGCTCCGGTGCAGACGGTGTATGTGGAGGGAGTGGCGAATCTTGTTGGAAGCGAAGGGGATAGGGAACGGTTACGAGAGATGTTGACCGCACTGGAGGCGAAGGAGCGGGTGGTGGAGCTGCTGAATGCGTATATTGATGCCCGGCAGGAGAGTGTGCGGGTGGTGTTTGATCTGGAGGAGCAGGCTCCGGAGATGAGCGGGCTGGTTTTGATTGCGGCTCCGGCGCGGATGGGCGGGGAGTCGCGGGGGACGGTTGGCGTGATTGGGCCGAAGCGGATGCATTACGAGAACACGATGAATGCGGTGAGCTATATTTCCCGGGTTTTTGACCGGATGCTGGAGCCTGGGGAGTAGGTTTTCGGGTGTGGTGAGAGGGGCGTTTTTAGAGGGGGTTTTGCGATTTCCACAGGGTTTTTGGATGGTTTTTTGTGGTGAGTTTGTGGTGATTCGCTGGTGAGTTGTGGTGTTTTGGATGGTGGTTTTTGGGCTCGCCAAATATGTCACTTTTTTGAGATTTATTTTTAGGCTTCGGGCGAATCGACGGAAAACAGCAGATCCCCTTCGGGGATGACAAACAAGAAAAGCAAAAGCAAAAAGCAAAGGGAACAGCAACGGCAACAGCAACGGCAACGGCAACAGCAACGGCAAAGACAAAATGCGGGGATTCTTCGCGCCGCTCAGAATGACGACGTTTGATCGTGGGTGACTCGCGTGATGGGCTGGGATAGTCGACAATAGAAGAGGAAACTTTATGAGGAGTCGAAGAACAATGACGGAAGAGATGGCCGGACGGGAGATTCTTGATCCGGAGGCAGAGGTGAGTCCGGTGATTGATCCCAGCCATGAGATTGAGGCGGGTGCGGGGACGACGGAGCTGGAGCAGTTGAAGGGCGAGCGGAACCAGTTGCTGGACCGGCTGGCGCGGCTGCAGGCTGAGTTTGATAATGCGCGGAAGCGTGAGGCGAAGGAGCGGGCAGATACGCGGGACTATGCGGTCTCGAATACCGTTGAGCCTTTTCTTAGCGTGATGGATAACTTTCAGCTGGCGCTGAAGGCGAATGGGACTGCGGAGCAGCTTCGTGCGGGTGTGGAATTGATCCTCAAGCAGATGGAGGATGCGCTCAAGGGGTTGAATGTGGCTCCGGTGGAGGCGGTGGGAGCGCAGTTTGATCCCCGAGTCCATGAGGCTCTGGGGAGCATCGAAACTAAGGAGTTTCCGGATCATCAGGTGCTGGAGGAGATTCGGCGGGGGTATCGGATTCGCGATAAGTTGTTGCGGCCGGCGTTGGTTAGGATTGCGGTGAATCCGGGGCAGGTTTCGGATTAGTTGGAAGGATTAACACCGATTACACCGATTTAGAACAGGCAACAGCAAGAGACAAAAGCAGATCCCCTTCGGGGATGACAAGCTAGAAATGCAAGAGCAACGGCAATTGCAACTGCGAGAGCTTCAATAGCGGGAAGAGATTCTGGGGATATGGCTACGGCGAACGTGACTAAGGTTGATTACTACGAAGTATTGAGTGTTTCTCGGGATGCGAGCGACTCGGAGCTGAAGACGGCTTACCGGAAGCTGGCTATGCAGTATCATCCGGATCGGAATCCGGGGGATGCGACGTCTGAGGAGAAGTTCAAGGAATGCAGCGAGGCTTACTCGGTGCTGAGCGACCCGGAGAAGCGGGCTGCTTATGACCGGTATGGACATGCTGCGTTTCAGAATGGCGGCGGTGGCGGTGGTCCGTTTGGTGGCGGCTTTGGCGGCTTCCAGGGGAATGTGGACCTTGGGGACATCTTCGGCGATTTGTTTGGCGAGATGTTCAACATGGGCGGCTCGTCGGGCCGGGGTTCGCGGGTGCAGCGCGGGCGCGATCTTCGCTACGACCTGACGCTGGAGTTCGAAGAGGCGGTTTTCGGGAAAGAGAAGGAGATCCGGATTCGCCGGATGGAGACTTGCACAGATTGCAAGGGTACGGGTTCGGCTCGGGGGAAGGCTCCGGCGACTTGTACGCAGTGCGGCGGGCGCGGGCAGCAGAGATTCCAGCAGGGATTTTTCTCTGTGGCGAAGACCTGCTCGGTTTGCGGCGGGACGGGCACGCTGATTGTCGATCCTTGCGGGACATGCAAGGGCGAGACGCGGGTGCAGATGGAGCACACGATCCTGGTGAAGGTGCCGGCGGGTGTGGAGCAGGATACGCGGATTCGTTATGGCGGCGAGGGCGAGTCGGGCAAGTATGGCGGACCGGCGGGCGATTTGTACGTGGTGTTGAATGTGAAGGCGCACAAGTTCTTCGAGCGTGATGGTGATGATCTGCATTGCGTGATGCCGATCTCGTTTCCGCAGGCGGCGCTGGGGACGGAGCTGGAGATTGAGACGCTGGAAGGCGCGGCTTCGATCAAGGTTCCTGAGGGGACGCAGAGCGGGAAGACGTTCAAGCTGAAGGGCAAGGGCGTGCCGCATCTGAACTCTCATGGGAAGGGCGATTTGATTGTGGAGATTCGGGTGCAGACTCCTTCGAAGTTGAATAAGCAGCAGAAGGAATTGCTGCGGCAATTGAGCGAGACTATGGTGGTGGAGAATACGCCGCAGTCTCGTGGGTTGTTTGAGAAGGTTAAGGAGATGTTTAGTTAGTTGTTGGTTGTTCGTTGCTGGTTGTTGGTTGGAGAGTGCCTGGGCCTTTGGCTCGGGCATTTTTTGTTGCGGTAAAGAGAACGCGCATTGGCTAATACATTCCGATGACACACCGGCGTGGTGAGCGCACCCATTGGCCTTCATGTTTTTCGTAGAGAACGGGGCCGCCATTGCCGCAGTCGCCTCCGCACTGATAGGAATAGTCGAAGGCCGCGAAGTGATGAGTCCGATCGAATGCAATCTCAGAGAGTAAGAGCACAGGATGTTGTGGGTCTTCGCCCGCGGGCATTTCGTTGAGCGGTGCGTTCGGGACTTTATTCGGCTCGCGTTTTCTGTGGGTTCGAGCATCAACTAGCTCGATTTTTCCTGGTTGGTTGAGTTCCTCGGGAAGCAAATGAAATTCGGTTCCTTCTGGAAGATTGCCGATCTCCTTCAGGCATTCGTCGCGCACTCTTGAAGTGGGGTTGTATTGGTATTGCGGGCGGAGCATGGTGAAGTCGGAGAGCGCAATCACTTTTGGGTCGAAGGAATCTCGCGGGGGGCGATAGACGTGGTGCAGATAGTCGGAGTAGATGCCGAGTTGCTCGGGTGTTAGAGGTCTTTTCGAGAGATGAGGCGGGGCGGGCTCGTCGTCTGGGGCGTGATGGCAACTAAGAGTAAATAGCAGCAACAGAAGGGCTGTCTTTATGGCTTCATCATGCGTCAGGCCGGAGTGAACTGCTATTGTTTTCCGTTCGACGGGGATGAGCGAAAGCAAAAGCAAAGGCAAAATTTGGTCGCTTCGCCCTTCGGGCTTCGCTCCGGCCTTCGGCAGAGTGGTATGCGCCTTGTGGCGCAGGTTTCGGCACGGCTAAAGCCGTGCCCTTAAGCAAGACGGTGAAGCTGAACTGTCACCTTCTGAGCGCATCGGCTATTGCGGTTTGGGCGGGGGGCCTCCTCGTTGCTGGCCTTGTCCAGATTCTTTGTTAGGGGAGGGACGCGATTGTGGGGCTGGTCTGCCTTGGCCTTGACCGCCCTGATTCGAGGGACGAGACTGAGGGGCTGGCCGGTTCTGCGGTGCTGGCTGGGTCTGAGGCCGGTTCTGTGGCGCAGGCCTGGTGGTGGGAGCTGGCCGGGCCGGCTGAGTGCTTGGCTGGCCGGGGGGGCGAGTTCCGTTCGGTGGGCGCGTGCCTGGTTGCCCATTGTTTGGTGGTCGAGTTCCGGGCTGACCATTGCTTGGTGGTCGAGTTCCCGGTTGGCCATTGTTTGGTGGGCGCGTGCCTGGTTGTCCGGCGGGTGGGCGATAGCCTGGGTTGTTGGCAGGTGGACGATAGCCGGGGTTATTGGCAGGTGGGCGATAGCCGGGTTGACCG
>Ga0206890_1316_pt2 | contig 11227 bp, 10 predicted proteins | sample Alteio_BWOrgHeat_58_FD_152960 | JGI IMG/M metagenome (GOLD analysis project Ga0206890, IMG submission 152960) | Enriched cells from forest soil in Barre Woods Harvard Forest LTER site, Petersham, Massachusetts, United States - Alteio_BWOrgHeat_Nextera6 ... | reverse complement strand
CCATTGTCACATTCGGCGGTGAGATCAACGGGCGGCGGTACGCCTTCTTCACGCCCCAACACCTCGCGTAAATAAAGCGAACTGCCTAAGTGCCCGGCAGTTTTGCCAATCAGCACGATGTGATGGCCAGCTTCCATGAAATGATTGCCGATGCATTTTTCCACGTTCGCTAATATGCCGACGCCGCCAATGGCCGGGGTCGGCTGTATCGCGGAAGCGTTTGTTCCGATGGTGGTTTCATTATACAGCGATACATTGCCGGAAATGACAGGGTAATCAAGTGCAAGACAGGCGTCGCGCATGCCTTCCAGGCAGCCCACTATCTGTCCCATGATTTCAGGTTTCTGGGGATTGCCGAAGTTAAGGCAGTTGGTGATGGCGAGCGGCTTTGCTCCCACAGCGGTCAGGTTGCGCCAGCTTTCCGCCACCGCCTGTTTGCCGCCTTCATAAGGATCAGCATAGCAATAGCGCGGCGTGCAGTCGGTGGTGATTGCCAGGGCTTTCGAGGTGCCGTGCACGCGTACGACGGCAGCATCCCCGCCGGGTCTTTTAACCGTATCGTTCATCACCATATGGTCATACTGTTCCCAAATCCAGCGCTTGCTGGCGATGTCGGGGCAGGAGAGAAGAGTACGTAAGCCAGGCAATAGGCTTGAGGCATCAGGCAAGAGTGTAAGAAAATCTTCTTGCCCATTGCCTTTTGCCTTTTGCCTTACATACGGTCTGTCATACACGGGCGCATCGGTGCTGATGGGCGCCACGGGAAGATCGGCATATGTTTCTCCGTGCATTTTAAGCACCAGGCGGCCGGTGTCGGTGATGCGGCCAATCGTTGCAAATGACAATTCCCATTTCTCGAAAATCGCACGCGCCATCGCCTCCTTTTCGGGCTTTAGAATCATGAGCATGCGTTCCTGGGATTCGGAAAGCATGATTTCATACGGCGTCATGCCTTCTTCACGCATGGGGACTTTTTCGAGTTCAAGCTCAATGCCGGTTTCGCCTTTGCCCGCCATTTCCAGCGAAGAAGAGGTGAGCCCCGCCGCTCCCATATCCTGAATGGCGATAATGGCGTCGGTCGCCATCAGCTCCAGGCAGGCTTCGATCAAAAGTTTTTCGGTAAACGGATCACCAACCTGCACGGTCGGGCGTTTATCTTCGGAACCTTCGCTGAATTCAGTAGACGCCATGGTGGCGCCGTGAATGCCGTCGCGTCCGGTTTTGGAACCGACATAGACCACCGGATTGCCGATGCCCGCAGCTTTGGAGTAGAAAATTTTATTGGTATTGGCGATGCCCACCGTCATGGCATTCACTAAGATATTGCCGTTATACGAAGGGTGGAATGTGCATTCGCCGCCCACAGTGGGGACGCCCACGCAGTTGCCATAGCCGCCGATGCCTGCCACTACGCCTGCGAGCAAGTGCCGGGTTTTGGGATGATCGGGAGAGCCGAAACGCAGCGCGTTCATATTGGCGATGGGGCGCGCGCCCATGGTGAACACGTCGCGCAGGATGCCGCCTACGCCTGTTGCTGCGCCCTGATAGGGTTCAATATAAGAAGGATGGTTATGCGATTCCATTTTGAAGATCGCCGCCTGGCCGTCGCCAATATCAATAACGCCGGCATTTTCACCGGGCCCGCATATAACATGCGGGGCTTTGGTGGGCAAAGTGCCAAGCCATTTGCGCGTGGTTTTATACGAGCAATGCTCGCTCCACATGACCGAAAAAATACCCAGCTCGGTAATATTGGGTTCGCGGCCTAAGATGCCGAGGATTTTCTGGTATTCGTCAGGCGAGAGGCCATGTTCGGCGACGATTTCAGGAGTGATATGAAAATTGGGGCGGGCAGGAATGGCAGTTTTAGAGGATTTCGCGGATGATTTCATAGGATTCACTTGGGTTGAACAATAATGGCCGCACGCTAATGCAACATGCAAGAGATGTAAAGTGTAGGAATCTAGCGATTATGCATGGCTGCGGCAAGCGCAGCTTGCTGCCTGGAAATATCAATGTTGGTGGCAAAAGGCCTTTTGGGCGGATTATTATCAAATTGCATAGCGTTATCTGTTTCTTTGGTCTGTGAAACAGAGGGTTGGATATTGGGGCTTTGGTTTTGTTTTGCCTCCTCATATTCCTGCTGCATATGCGCTTTACCATTTTTTCCGCCCACATACGCGCCGATAAACGGACCTGCACATACTCCAATTCCCATGCCTAAGACGGCGGCGCTTCCGACAAACAGAAATAATGGGACAGGAGTAAAAATACCGATAGCCAGACCTGCGGCGGCGGCCAGTAATCCACCCGCCAGCATGCCCAGCGGTATTCCTGCAAAGAAACCAATAGCGGTATCAATATTGAAAAAAGACGGGGGTTTTACGGTTTTACCCTCGCGCGCATCACGCTGCATATTAGCGTTGCCGACAGCGCCGCCAATAATACCGCCGATAGCCGCTGCGACAGCTTCGCCTATAAGGCCTATGCCGGGCACGGAGAATCCGATAAGCGCGCCAAGCAGGGCAGGCTTATTCCAGAAAGTGGGCGATTCTTTTGCGGGTACTTTATATTCCATAGCGTAGCTATCATATCATGCGGCCACCACCACAAACAGTGAATGTTTTGTGACGCTTAGCGGTGTAGCGCTTTCTTTTTAGGCTTTGCTTTAGATGGAGTAGAAATTAAATGTTGGGACTCATCCCCGGACGCATTGCGGACATCGTAAATTCGGTAGTTAGACGACTGAAATACAATGGGAAAATGGGAATGGAAGAATTCCTCATTGGGGTGGAAGTGTTTAATCACGTCAGGGCCAATAACCACATAGCTTATATTGTGTTGCCGCAGCAATGAAATGGCCTGCTTTTCTCCATGGTAGATGATTCCACGGTCTAACTCTGTCTGATGGCAAAGAAAGCCATCATTTACGACCCAGGGTTCGTACCCCATGACAATGGGGCGCGCCGCCCATACCATGATAAAGTCGTCATAATCCCGGTAGGACAGAAATCGCGCAAGGGGAGGGGTGCGTGCGCGAATGGTTTCCGCTAATGTAATCTCCTCTGTGTCGATTAAGCGGTATGTCTCGCGTATTTGCTGAAGAAAAACCAGTTCAATGACGCCGGTTAAGGTTAATAAAATAAAGAGATAGATGCTTAACGGCCTGAGGTAGGATTTTTTCTCCCATAGCATCACGATGGTTTCAGCAGCGAGCAGGGAGAACAATAAATAACACCAGGCAAAGAGTTTAGAGTTATCCCAGATGGTGGGTTGGAACTGAATAAGATTTGCAATAGCAAAAAGAATAAAGGAGCCGGTAAGAAAAAGGAGCGTATCCCTGTTCACGCGTTTTCTTACTAAGAACCAACCGGCAATGGCGGCTGGAATCATGAGTCCCCATGCACTGAACCAGAACCCAAGCCATTCTATGACTGTGCTGCATACATAACCGGCATTCCATTTCATGAAATGCGGATTCTCAATGCCGCCGTAAATGAAGATGAAATAGAGTGATGCACTAAGAATGCCGCCGGGGATGCCGGCATAAAGCAATATTTTCCATTTGCGATAATTGGCAAATGCAACCGGGAACCCTATCAATAATATGGCTATCAAGCTGTGCATATGTGCAATGGGCAAAAGGCCCGCGCCAAGGCCGGAAGCAATAAGAATCCCTTTGCTGCGCGGACTCAGTTCTCCGGGCTGTTTCAAAACAGAAAAGAATCCTATCAATGCCCAGATTGCCAGGGGCATTCCAAGCAATATCGCGCGCTGCGGCAGGAAATAGCCGGTGATGGGATTGCCTGTCCACCATCCATATGTCAGAAGGCGGCTATAATCGACATTAGGAATCAGAGTGTGTAATTTGGGATTTACAAAAAAATTGTTGAAATAATCCACAAATCCCAGCCCTGCGGCACAAAAGAACAGGCAGAGCCCTATGCACGCTCTGGCCTTCGATCCCCTGAGCACAATAAAAAGCTGGTATATGCCCAAAACAAGAAAGAAGAATTCCAGCATTGCAGGGCCAATGAACGCTGGAATAAGAGGAACTCCTGCGCGCATTAAAATGCCGGATATAAAATCATTGAGGAACGTATAGGTCATCTTCCCATCGGCAAAAAAGGGATGATAGGCAAACCAGAGCGAGGGTGATTTTGCCGCATAGGTGTTGGCAAGGCCGATATGCAGGCCCCAATCAAGATAGGCGTTTATATGCCCTACATAGAGCCCATCTGCGCCCCACCAGATAACCCGGTAAACCAATACGGCGAAATAAGCAGTCCAGAAGGCAATGAGAATTTTAGGATAAGGCAGTGTCCGGAGGTTCATTTTCTTATCAGTATCAGTTCAAAGATGCTTGTTGAGAAGGCATCACAGGATTGGATTTAGCATGACGGTGTATTTTTTTATATAAAAACGATCGTTTGGGTTTTAACCGCGAGTTGGCTTTTTTAGGGCACCAGAGAGAAAGTTGGAAGAGGTCTTTGCACGGCTCATAGTTGCTTCTGATGGCCTGTAAAATCTGGCGCGGCCACCACCAGCTCTCATTGGGCTGACGCCAGTGGTCAAACACTAGTAACAAGAATGTTTTGTGGTTAATCTGGTTGGCTAAGGTTGCGGTATTGATTTGATCTAATTCTTCCAGGTAGCGGGCATTGAAAGCATCCACAAGAAATAACGGTTTTTCGCTGCGCAGCGCCAGCCCCTCATTGAGAATAAGCACTTTACCTTGCAAAGACGATATGGTGTCTATTTCCGCTTGGGCGGCATTTGGGGACAGCCGCTGATTTTCCCACATCCCCCTGTCAAAATGCGTGGGCGAACCCCATAAAGGCAAGCCAATTGAGGCTGCCATTAATAATACGAGCGGCCCGCGCCACTTGTTATATTGGTATAAAAGGCTGAACCCCCAGGAAGCAAAAACAGATAAAACGAAGAGAGGCTCCAGCCAATAATTGTAATCCGATCCTTCTTTCATGCAGCCGGCAATATTGAGTGCAAAAGAAATATACGCATAGAAAAGGAGAAATCGTAATCGGCTGTTGCCAATCTTTTGTTTAAATAATAACGCGATGCCCGCCGCGCCAAGCCATTCAACGGTGGCTCCGCCATAAAGCAGCCCGTCAATAAGCATTTCGCCCCATCGCGACGTCTGAAGAGAGGTAAGGTTGGCAATAAAGATGTTGGGAAAGAATAATCCATGAGAGGCTATCTGCGTGCATCCGCCCAGCAATAATAAACTGGCAAGATAGACGCCGATAAATTGCATGCATTCACGCCAGCGCTGCTGGGTAAACAACATGCAGATAATCGCTGCAGCGGCGGAAATATAGGACTGCTTGCTCCACCAGGCAAACGCAAGAACGAGGGCAGCGAGCGCAATGCGGAAACGGTGTTCAGAGAAAAATAACAAGGCGCCCATTAATGAAAGAGCAAGCGCCAGCATGTCGGGCCGCAATACAAATCCCCAGGGGCGCAGGACGAGTATGGTGAAGGGCAGCATGAGTGCAACGGCCTGGAATTTGCGGTCGCCTCCGGAAATGATGAACAGCCTGCTTGCGAAGAAGGCGGACATGATGCTGGAAAAGAAACATAACACGCGTCCGCATGTGTAAATCGCATTAATGCTGTGGTCGGTAAACAGGCCTAGAAAACTGGATATAAGATAAAATAGAGGAGTGTAGGGCGTGGTTGAATAAGGTGGAATGCGGAAATCACGATAAAGGGCGCGGGTGCCATTTAGCAGCCCATCAATGGAATAGGCAAGCGCGCCTTCGGGATTGATTAAGTCGATGGGAAGCGGAATATAATAAAATGCATAGGCAATAAATTCAGCGCTGCACAAACCAAGAATCAGGCAGGCTAACGGCAAGGTGCAGTCCGCGCGCAATAGGTTTTGCAAGGACTGGCGGGTATTTTGCAGGAAACAATGCATAAGGAAACTAAGAATACCCTAAGCTACGGCAAGGAGGCTTTCAAATAATGCGCGGCCGTCGGCGCCGCCAGTAGCTTTTTCGCTGTGGCGTTCGGGGTGAGGCATCATGCCCAGCACGTTTTTTTCTTTATTATATATGCCTGCGATATGCTGTACGGAGCCGTTGGGATTGGCTTCATCGGTCAACGCTCCCTGCTCGCTGCAATAACGGAAGGCAATCTGCGCGTTGTCTTCAAGCGATTTAAGAGTGCCGGCGTCGGCGAAATAATTGCCGTCATGATGGGCGATGGGCACGTTGATAATTTGGCCTTTGTCATAAGCGGAGGTAAAGGGAGTGCTGCTATTTTCCACGCGCAGGAATACGTCGCGGCAGAGGAATTTGAGTTTGGCGTTGCGCATCAGCGTGCCCGGCAGCAGGCCCGATTCCGTTAAAACCTGGAAGCCGTTGCAGATGCCCAGCACCAGACGGCCTTGTTTGGCATGTTCTTTCACTTCGCGCATAATCGGCGAATGGGCCGCCATGGCGCCGCTGCGCAGGTAATCGCCGTAGGAGAACCCGCCGGGCACCACTACCAGGTCGCAGGCAGGCAGCGTGGCGTCATCATGCCATACCATTTGCGGCTTGGAGCCGGTCATTTGCAAAACGCTGTAGGCGTCGCGGTCGCAGTTGGAACCAGGAAAAACAATAACGGAAGCGCGCATTTTTAAGACTCTTTAATAAAGTAAATATTTATATAACAATGGGTTGTATGATAGTCCAACCGCTGAAGCGCCACAGTAGCAGATTAATTGTGACAGTCAATTTGTCACATAATATTAACGCAATTGTAACACATTTTTCGTATTATCATGCTATAACTGTTCATACGTTAATAAGATATTTATACGCCGCTCACAAAGCACGGAACGCAAAAAAGGAGACGATTTATGGCTGACGCAACACCTGAAGTAAAAGTATCAGATTTGATACCACTCGCAAAGCGCGACCTGGCTGCTAAGTTGGGAAGTGAATTCGAATCTGATGGTACTAAACCCAATCCGCTTTATATGGCGGATGAGAAAAAACGCAATGAGGCGGTGGAAGCAGCCATTAAAGTAACGAACGATGCGCTCACAGGCGAGCTCAAGGGCGAAAAAGCCAAGGCAGGGGTTTTTACCACTACGAATGATGAACCATATAAATTAGCCCTGGCCGTTCATGAAGGTTTGCTGAAAGATGAAAAACCGCTTGTCCTGAAGTCGTCAGCCGGTAGCGCAGTAAGTGTAAAAGGTTATATAAATGAATTAGTTCTGAATGCGGTAAGCACAAAACTGGCAGAAGCTTCTACAGCACACGATACATTATTTGTGCCCTATGGTGCAGCTGCTGGGGTTGAATCCACAGCAATTGGAGAGGCCTTATTGGATAAGATGGGTAAGCAGACCGCGGTTGCTGCAATGACGATGCATGAAAAACTGACGGACTCTACAATTGATGATATGGCTAAGGCGCTTAAACAACTTGCTGACGAAGATAAAACCATAAAAGCTCTGAAGGTGGATGCGGCAAAACTTACTGCCATGCAGGGCGAAGCTGCTATTATTATTCCTCTTATCAACACTGCAGTGGAAGCCCGTGCAGTTCAGGTGGATTTGAAAGCGCAGCAGGATGCGGCTACTGACGCTGCGGCAAAGGAAACCTTCAAGGATCGCATCACTGCAGCAGAAACCACTGCTAAAACAGCAGAGACCGCTGCCAATGATAAATTGAAAGCCGTATTAAATGGTTTCACAGGAGATAATAAAGGCGACGAGCAAAAGGCTTTTAGCCATGTGATGCAGATCGCAATTGATAATGATCGTAGAGTTAGTGAAAAAAACGCTGCAATAATTGCAGCTGGAGGTACTGTTGATCCTAACAATCTATCAAAAATAGATCATGCGAAGTGGGGAAAAATTGTCAAAAGTTCGACGCTGGGTGACTTGGGTAAAATGATGAGCACCGATCACGTAACGCAATCTGCTGGAGTTAAGACAGAATTCTCTGAAAAAATGGGTGCTGCTGGCAAAGGCGGCGGGGCTAATAAATGGGTGGCAGGCACAACCGGCGTGGTGGCAGGAGCCGCAGCAGTAGGTCTGCTTTCCCAGCTGTTCAAACCGGAAGAAAAGCAGCAGACCGATGAAAACGGTCAGCCCGTAGGCGAACCCAAACCCAAATTGAGCATGTGGGCTAAAGTAGGCATTGCCTTGGGAGCAGTAGTCACTACGGCTGTGGCAGCGCTTGCGATAACAGCGGCTGTTAAAGAAGGCAATCCCTCTGTAGGTTGGAAAGACGGCGCGTCATGGGCCGATAAAGTTAAGAAGTCTTTTGAATCAACAGTGAGAACGGGTGCCTACGCGCGCTGACCCAGCTTGTTGGAGAAGTCTTGATTTAATCGCGCTACCGGCGGGAAACTTATGTCTGCAGCACCCATCATAGACTTGGCAGAAAGATTTGGAAATAAGTTCACAGCGCGTGTATCGCAAGAGCTTGCTCATGCTGGCGTGCACCCACAAGCAGCGGATATAGTCGTTGGCAATATACAGCTTGCTGTAGAAAAGTCAGGTCATCCGGTAAGCGCGCTTAGCGCCGATCATATCAGGACTCTTGCACTGGGAACTTATAACGGCCTGATACAGGGCAGGGAAGAGGAGCTTAATCTCAAGCAACTTCCGGGGATAGAGGCGATTCATCCCAATAATGTCAGCAATACTATTGGCAAGCTTTTAGGGCATGAGCCGAGCAGGACCCCCAGTATTTTTACTGGCACGGAAAGTGTAGAAAACTTTGCCAAAACAGTGAGCGAAAATGGCAATGCCGGTAAAATATTAGGCGGCGCTGCCGTTATAGGCGCAGGCGTCCTGGCATTGGCGCAAGGAATGAAAAAGCGCGACCCGGCGCAAGGCGATGATACCAATACCCAATCCGATAAGCAGAAACCGTTGCGCATCCTCGCCACGACAGTGGGGCTAGGGGTGGTGCTTACGGGCATATTAATGGGTATCTCAGGGATACGCGGCGGCAATTTCTCTCAGGGCTGGCAGCAAGGTGAAGGCATGGCCAAGCTCGTAGAATCCATGAAATCGGGATTAAAAATTATGGAATACGCACGTTAGCCTATAGGAAGATTTCTGCTTTTGCAGGAATAACGGCTGATAATCTGTCATTACGAGCGTAAGCGAAGTAATCCAGTTTTTTCTGTCATGCCGCACTTGTTGCGGCATCTCCTACGTTTGCGCCAGACCCCGCAACAAGTGCGGGGTGACATGAACTGCGCAGCGGCGTATGATGGCCGCATATAAACTATTCTAAATCAAACCGGTAATTTTCCACCACCGTATTGGCGAGCAGCTTCTGGCACATGCCGTCCACCGCTTCCTTGGCTTTCTTTGGATCGGACTCGGCAAAATCCACTTCAATATATTTGCCCTGGCGCACTTCTTTTACGCCGCTGAAGCCTAAATGATGGAGCGCATTGGAAATGGCTTTTCCCTGTGGGTCGAGCACGCCGTTTTTTAAAGTAATATGAATCTTTGCTTTCATTGTGCCTCGCTCCTCGTGCCTATTTTCTGGTCTTTTTCTTCTTTACCGCACTCAATTTAACAGGTTTCTTTGACGCGGCGGGAGATTTTGCAGCAACTTCCTTGTCGCTGGGAAGCACGCCAAGCCTGCGCGCTACTTCGCGGTAGGCTTCTTCGACTTTACCCAAGTCGCGGCGGAAGCGATCTTTGTCCATCTTTTCGCCGGTTTTGGTATCCCACAGGCGGCAGCAATCCGGGCTTATCTCGTCGGCAAGAATCACCTGCACCGTGTTGCCTTCATAATGGCGGCCAAACTCAATCTTAAAGTCAATGAGTCTGATGCCGGCGCCCAGCAGAAGGCCGCTTAAGAAATCATTGATGCGCAGCGCCATGGAGGTGATGTCTTCGAGTTCGCTTGGCTGTGCCCATTGGAAGGCTACGATGATTTCAGGAGCTACGATAGGGTCATTCAGCTTATCGCTCTTGAGGCAGAATTCGATGATAGGGTAGGGAAGCTGCGCGCCTTCATCGACGCCAAAGCGCGATGCAAAACTGCCGGCAGCGACGTTGCGCACGATAACTTCAAGAGGAATAATCTCGACCGCTTTCACCAACTGCTCGCGCATATTGAGGGTGCGGATGAAATGGGTGGGAATGCCGATTTCGCCCAGGCGCAGCATCAGATATTCGGAAATGCGGTTATTAATAACGCCTTTGCCGTTTATCACGCCTTTTTTGACATTGTTGAACGCCGTGGCATCATCTTTGAAATGCTGGATAAGTGTGCCGGGTTCAGGACCTTCAAAAAGCTGTTTGGCTTTTCCTTCGTATATGGGTACGCGTCTGTTCATTGTTCTGCTTGCGATTCGTTTGGATGGCATGTAGATGTCCTTCATAATGGAGAGCGTAAAAAAGGAAAGGAAAATATGACTACGTTTGATGATAAAGAAAAAGCAGCCGAAAACAAGTACGCGCATGATAAAGAGGTCGAATTCAGGGTACACGCCCGCCGCAACAAGCTGTTTGGCCTGTGGACGGCAGAAAAAATAGGCTTCACAGGGGATACCGCCGAGCATTTTGCCAAGACGTTTGTTACAGCGGACTGGGAAACCCACAGCGATGATATATTAATAGAAAAAGCAAGAAATGAGTTCTCTGTCAAAGGGATAAGCGTCAGCGACCACGATATACGCGCCCAGCTGCATCATCTGGGCCAGAAAGCTAAACAGCAGGTTGTTGGGGATTAGTATATAATTTGACTTAGACCCTGAATCATCGGCGAAAAAATAATGGTGAGACCAAGATATAAAATAGCGTATTCGAGGCCACTATTTTTGATCTTTATCAACCGGAGGAAATATATCGGGTTTCTGTGAAATTTTTCCAGCACGTCTGAAAAACTTTTTGATTATGCCCGTTAAGATAACGCATCCCAGAACAATCAGTTTCCATATTTTTAGCAGAAACACGCCTGCCATAGACAATAACCCCAGTTTATTGGCGGCAATTCCTGTCACAAGTGCGGCCAGGCCAAATTCAGCTAGCTTATCTGTTCCTTCGAGAAAATCTTCATAACGTTTGCCTGTATTATAGTGCGTTGCCTCCAGCATGTTGTGCATCTGTTGCTTATTGCTTTCACTATCGGATCCTTTGCCAAGAAGATCCAATGTTACATAACCTTCTCTTCCTAAAGTAAACCCACTGTAATGAACAATTTTTCGAGCTTGCTTTTGATCTTCTGTTTCC
>Ga0206890_1335_pt1 | contig 11257 bp, 9 predicted proteins | sample Alteio_BWOrgHeat_58_FD_152960 | JGI IMG/M metagenome (GOLD analysis project Ga0206890, IMG submission 152960) | Enriched cells from forest soil in Barre Woods Harvard Forest LTER site, Petersham, Massachusetts, United States - Alteio_BWOrgHeat_Nextera6 ... | reverse complement strand
AGGAAATCGGGTACCTGGAGCATTTACAAAGCTGCTATCAAAGCCTTTCGGAAGCACAAGCGCTTATGGGTAATTATAAAGAGGCCTTAGAAAATTATCAGCAATATATTGTTATAAAAGACTCCGTCTTAAATACGGATAACAATATAAAAATAACCAATCTTGAATCGAAGCGCGCATTGGAGGTTAAAGACAAGCAGATAGTTATAGATAGATTAGCAGAAGCTAAAAAAAAGAAACCAACGACGCTTCATTATACTCTGCAGTCTTGTTTTATTGGGCGTCCCTGTCACGCTGTACATAATAAAACTTTATACCACCAGAAAATTGACAAAGCAAAAAATTGCCTTTGACCAACTCCAAGCAGTATATAACGAAAGGATACGTATTGCATCGGATATGCATGATGATCTGGGTTCCGGTCTTACTACAATAAAATTACTAAGCGAGATTATAAACATGAAAATCGGCGACGGCAACATCGCGAAATCGGAGAGTGAAAAGCTCGTCGTATCCGTTAGTGATTTGTCCGAAAGCCTAAGGGAAATAATTTGGACGATGAATATGAAACATGATAGGTTGGAAGACTTTATTATTCACTTAAGGTCATATTCTGTCCCATATTTTGATGGTACTGCCATTACATTTCATTTTAACCGGCCTACCGTTATCCCCGAGATAATAATGCATGGCGAATTAAGGCGGAATGTATTCCTTTGTATAAAAGAGGCGCTTAATAATATCATCAAACATTCAGGTGCCACTGAAGCATCCCTTACATTTGATATTGTTGGTAGTAAACTAATAACTGAAATAAAAGATAATGGGGTAGGAATTAACGTTACTTCCGCCAACAGATATGGAAATGGCTTATCAAACATGAAAGCAAGGCTGAACAAGTTTGAAAGCGATTTGGAAATTGAGGTAAATAATGGCACAAAATTGGTTTTTAGGGTGACTATATAAACCTATTATTTGGGACAATTGTAGTGCTAAATATCAGTGAACGGTACAACATACTTTGGAATGAGCTGTACCTTGAAACGTGTAATTGCTTCTTTGGAGAGATCTGGAGCTCGCTCGCCTCGACCAGATTCCTTTTGAGTATAAACTGCCGCCGTCTTGTCAGCCTATTCCAGAATGGGAACAAAACAACAAGGTTTGCATTATGCTTTTTAACGTGTCAAAATTTATACCTTTTATTTCGTCATGTCAATATTGATAAATTCTGGAGTTGGGAAATAACCTTCGTATTACTTTATGAGAATTCCGGTTACTGTTATCTTCGGTCATATACATTTTACCTGCTCCATACAGTATTTAAAGATGTATAAGCGAGTAACTGGTCAGTCTGGGAGATGCCGGCGAAAGCAAACGATATTGGCTTAAAAACCAGAACCGGGTAAGTGTCTTCCAGCGCTTCCCGGTTTATTATTTATATGAGTACCGAAAAGAAAATTCATGTTTATAAAGTCATACCGGAAAAATTAAAGCTGGAGGTAGACAACCTGGACTTGTCCAAGATCATGAGGAACAAAGCCATTAAGCTGGTGTGTCTCCTCATACAGAAAGGCATGCAGAATAACCACGACCTGTCGAGTTACATCCCTTTACCTACAAAGTATCTCGAAAAAATATTTAACAAAGAATATCACACGGACTTCTTCAATTCACTAAAAAAACATGACATTATAGAATGTAATGAAGCATATAAACATGGTTCCATATTTAAACGCGGATTTTCAAAAGGATACAGGATAAACCAAGAACTACTAAACGGTAAATTCGTATCGACTTCATACCAGGACAACAAATTGAATGACGATCAGGATGGCTACATCAAGTTGTCCAGGACATATTTCTACCAAAGCCATTATTCAACTTCTACTAAATCACTACCGGATACTTCTCATACAAGTTCCACACATCCCGGTTCCATCATTGCATCTACACACCAAACTACCACCAGTAGTATTATGCATATACCTACCCGGCTTTTCGCGAAGCATCTAATTTTAGATGATTTGAGCAGTTTATTCTACGATGAGGTCAAGATTTGGGAAGCTACAGAAGCTAAAATCTCTGTTATAAGTACCCGGCTTTTCAAAACGGATGATGAAGTACAGAGGAATTATTTCGAGGTCATAAATCACACCAACGGCTTGACCTACCACACGACCAAGGAAAAAGCAATTGAGTGGTCGAAAAATAACGGCGTCACGCTGATTCAGGACGACAAGTTTTTTTACATAGACGATCTGGACCGGTATGTTCTGTTGAAGAAAAGAAACATGCTGCTCAACTACAAATGGTACATGGCGAAGTTGAATAAGAACATATTTTACGCCAATCGCAACATTACGAACAACCGGCTTGACCATAACCTGACCTCTCTAAATAAAGATACTATGAAGATTATAAAGAAAGGCAACGACCTGATCGAGATCGACATGAAGAACTGCCAGTTCGCAATACACGCCTACTGGATGAAGCAGGAAGGACTTTGCATTCACGATGATGTTCTGAGGTACTATGACATGTGCGCGAACGGAATCTTATACGATGAGCTTGCCGAAAAACTAAACATAACCAGGGAAGAAGCGAAGCAGGTAATGATGGAACTGGCGTTCTCAAGCGAAAAATATTATACGCCGAACAAGAAACTGTTCAAGGAACATTTTCCGAACGTTGTCGCGCACATTGACGGTTTCAAAAAGGAAATGAAGAACTCAATCCTGTTTTCGATAGAGTTGCAGCAACTGGAATCTGAAATATTCATCGATAACCTATACCCGAACATAAAAGAACTCGGCTTGTTCTGCTTGACCAAGCACGATTCGTTATTCGTCAAGAGGGCCGACGAAGACCGGGTCATCGAATTGATCCGTGCATACTTCAATTATCTTGAACTTGAATGCGTCCTGGACGTTGAAGGCCGGCTCGTCTCAATTTGTTCTGGAGACGAAGTCCCTGAAAACAAACACTGCTGTGTTCTGGACGCTCGAATTCAAGACGAAACGGGAAAAACGGTAGAAGATGAGTCAGAGCGGCATTTGGAGCCAGAACGAGAGGAGTGCCATACCTTCTCAGAACCCAAAAACAAACCAGATTGGTGGCAGAGCCTCGATTACTTCAAACAAAACTATGGTAACGATTGTGCAAAAGAAATGTACGAGGGACAAATAATGTTCATTGGCAAATTTTAGGACTTATGTTCGGCACTCACGGCAAATTCGCTTCTTGTACAAGTGAAAAAGATAAAGGCTGGACAAACAAATTAATAAATAAAAAGTGTCATTCTTGGCCCCGGCTTATCAGTCCTTATTTCACCGTCTTCTCGTTTCGCATGGTCTCTATCAGCGCAAACAAAGCCTCTATATCATTGAGCACTTCATCGAATTCTGTCGGTAGCCCTTCGCGTTGGTTGCGCAGGTAATCAAAGAATACAAGTCTCAAGTTCTTGTCGATACGTTTGGGAGAATGGTCTTGAAGGAAGTACCTGAGTGAATCAAGGAACTCTTGGGAAAAATTGCTGTCCGGCATGGCGTGAATTTAGCCGCACGAATAATCGCGCGCGCCACATTTGCGCAACATTAACGCGCACCCTATTCTACAGTGAAAAAGAATCGGCTAAACTGCGCTAAAAAATAGGCGCGCAATGAGAAATTGTAATGATGAACTAAGAGAGTATAACTGCAGCGAACAATACCATCGCTACCAATTTGGGCTGGTGCTGACCGATGGAGCTTTGGAACTATTCCGGCGCTATTCGTGCTTTTGGTTCTTAGATATTATCGGCTCGTATCAGAACGATAAGAAAGTCAAGGATCAAGAATTTCAAACCTGGGTATTAAAAAAGACCGGAGAATCGAAAGCTGTCGTGACTTGCGGAGACGGCAACTCGCCCATCCTGTCTCAATCAATACCATTCACAGATTTTGAACCTGATGAGGCAACGGTATGGGTAGAATTTGGTGGTGAAGGTGTTAAGGTTGTCCTTTTACCAAGCGAGCATTGAATACTAAATACATATAATCATGACACAAGCAGAAATAAATTGTTACAGAGCAGCGGCAAGCCTCGGCATAATTGAAGATGAAATGAATCCGATTTTTATTTTCAACGGTCTGCGCCCCGAATTACTAATCGACATCATAAGCGGCAAAATAGACGCGCAAGAAATGGCGCGCATGGAAATGAGGGCGCGCGGGCTTGACGAGAAAACAGGCCGATGGATTGGCTGGCGAGCACAAGAAACGCGCACGGAGCCAGCTTAACCGCGCGCGTTCATTCCGGGTTTGGGCAACACCCGCGCTCGAGTGAGAGAAAACTCAGGGCATGCACAGTCCCCCCGCGCTGGAATCGCGCGCATCGGCTGTTCTTTCTTCCGATTTTGCGACCTATCCTCGAAAGTATCTATACGGCTATCGGCTTGAATTCACGACTTATTTCAAGGTAAGGAAGAATTGGGTTTTAAATCTTCTTGAAGAATTCGGATAACGATATGTCGAAGTATTCGCAGAGTTTGGACAAAGTGCTGACTGAGACATTGACCTTGGCCGTTTCGATCCGGGCGATGTGAATATCTGTCTGGTTGTATACCTCTTCCTGAGACAGCCCTCTCTTCTCCCTCAAGTGTTTCAACTTGAGGGAAATCTTCTGCAATAATTCCTGGTCTCGAACCTGTGCCATTTGACGGCAACAAATTCCAACTTGTATATCAAAATTATAATGACATATTCGTCAGTGTTTGTTACTTTAGCACTTAAACGAGCAGATTTCGTTTGTAAAAATACATTTATGAGAAGATCGGGCATATTAGTTGTAATAATCGGATGTTCATTGGCAGCTTATGCGATAGCGATGCGCACATCCACTTATATAAACAACAATTCGAGTGACGGATATTATGAGAAAGACTCCAGTCTGGTCAGCGTGCAAAATAACCTCTTAATCTTCTCACTGATAATATCGATAATTGGAGTTGTGCTTTTCTTTATCAAAAAAAATGGAAAACAATCCGCCTCATCTATTAAAGACCAAAGTTCATCACCAAATTATGATGATAGCAGTTTGAATTTCGAAAGGAAATATGATAATAGGTATCCTGCACTTAGATTCATAGCCCAGGTGAATAGGGTACTCGCATACGTATATGGAGTCATAGGCATAATTATCTCCTTGTATCTCTTCTTTAATGACAATAGACTTTTTGGAGTATATGGCCTCGTCATAAGCTTTTTCCTATTCATGTTAATTCTCGCAGCATCTGAATCAATTATGGTATTTATCGATATTGAGCGAAACACAAGAAAAAACAAGTAGGGGATATTATTCTTAAAGCATTGCAAGAATTAAGGGACATCGACAAAACCAGCTCGTTACATAAAAATCAAGCTATATGGCAGTAAGAAAAAGTAAAGAAGAATTCTTTTCCGTAAAGGGAAATACAGAGGAATGGCTTAAAAAATCAGAGCAAGCCCTTCTTAAAGGCGATTTTACAAATGTGAAAATCAATAAAATCATAAATCAAATTACGGGCAACTACAAAAAGCTAACCGTTTGGGGTGAAATTATCGTGACGACGTTCTTGTATGTAAAAAGAATACCGGCGTTTTGAAAAATCTATTAATATGGCTGAGCGACTACCTAAGTGAGAATAAAGAAAAGCATGATATACCATTGCTGATTGTAGACGATGAAGCCGACAATGCATCATTAAATAATTTGGGGAAAAAGGGCGTGGATTATGCAAGTAAGATCAATGGTCACATAAGAGCACTATTGAATTTATTTGCCAGGAAGACATACCTGGGATATACTGCCACTCCTTTCGCGAATGTCCTGCAAGACCGAAATGGGTTGAGCGCCCTTAAATGGCCGGTTTCGTATAAAGTGAATGGTCAACTTATCGATAAAGATTTTGGGCAGGTGAATAATATTTTCCCTGATGACTTCATTGAACTTCTGAACACACCAAGCAATTACATAGGCGCTAAACAAATTTTTGAAACAGTGTTGTCGGACGGCATCAAAATTCCATTGGTTGAACTTGTGAACGATGCAAACTCTGAATTTCCATCAAGGACGTTAAATGATGATGGCAAGGAACGAGCGACTACCAAATATGATGATTTTCCAAAAAAATTGCCTCGATCTTTAGAAGAAGCAACGCAGTGTTTTGTTCTCAGTATAGCACTTAGACTAAGCCGGGTATCTGAACTGACGGATTCAGGATTCTTAAATCCACATCATACGATGCTGGTGCATATTTCTCGTTTTATTCCTTGGCAAAATAAAACGAAAATTCTTCTTGAGATTTATATCAAGAAGCTGGAAGAGGATATTAATAATGATCTGCCCAATAACAAGAAACTCATTTACGGCACACTTGAAAAGGTATGGAATAGATATTACGCAACTATTGTGCAAAATATACGTGCGTATTTGCCGGAGGGTTATTCGGATGAATTCCTTGTTCCAAAATCATTTTTAGAAATAAAACAATACCTCATAGAAGCAATCAAGGGAATTGAAATTAAAGCAGTTAATAGTGAAACCGGAGACAAGCTTCAATATGTAAAAGACTCATCAGGGAATGGCAAAAAAATAATTGCCGTAGGTGGCAACCGTTTGTCTCGCGGTTTTACACTGGAGGGATTAACTATTAACTATTTTATAAGAAACACAAATTATTCCGACACACTTTTGCAAATGGGAAGATGGTTTGGTTATAGACCGGGCTATCTCGACTGTTGCAAAATATTTACGACGCTTGATGCAGTACAAAAATTTGATTCAACAACAAGGGCAATAGAGGAACTTGAGGCGGAGTTTATTAAAATGAATCGTCTCCATAAAACACCTCAGGATTTCGTGCTCAGAGTCAGAAAGCATGTCGGCACTTTGAAAATAACGCGACCGTCAATACTGAAAAATACGAAAGTTGTCAATTGGTCTTATCAGGACCAATTAGTCCAATCAACCAGATTCATAGTCAACGACAACGATCGATTGAATAAAGCATGGTCCTCATTTAAAGGATTTGTAAATGCAAATAATGCTGTAGTTAGCGACGACAATAGATTTCTTCGGATAGACCTTAATTCGACACAGTTAATTGACTTTTTGAGTATTCCTAATACTTTCGATGATTTTGAGATGCCCTCTATAATAAAGTTCATAGAGCTATGTGCCGAAAAAGGAAAATTAAGAAATTGGACAATCGCAATAAAAGCAAACGGGGAAGGAAATTTGTTAAATGCTGCCGATTCTGGATTTTCTCAAAACATTACCTTATCTGTTAGAAGTGGTCCTAAACCTGAGTCTACGTATTTTAGGGAACAGTTTATTACAAAAGGTATTTTTTCGGCTGCGGGGAAATCTGCCAACATTGTTTCATCAGGTTCGGACTTTGATCTTCTGCTTAGTGATGCACAGAGAAATAGAGCTAAAGAGGATTTCCAGCGAGAACGGGCTGAATATTTTAGAGTAGAAAAAGGATACCAGGATTACGCGCGTAGGGCAAGTATGATCACGATACCGGAAAGGGTATATCGTGAAGTTATGCAAGATGACCATGGACTGCTTGTTGTTTACCTTATGGATTTAAAATCAGTTTTTCGGGCGGGAGAGCAAGACAGCGAAATGAATGACATGGTTATTCAACAGGGAATTAATACAAATATTCCTTTAATTGGGTATGCAATTGGCTTTCCACCTATATCGCCTGATCCTGGTGGAGAATATGTACACGGCGACTATGATTTAGAAGATGACAATGCAGACGAGTGGGATGAAAAACTTGAAACCAACGAAGATTAATTTCATAGAATGAATATACAGGAGTTATCAAATAAATGGCTGTTAATCCCAAGTACAAATGGGGGTGAGATTATGTCTCTTCGGATTGATGGCGAATCAATCCCGGATTTGTTTATTGGAATAAACCCAATGTTAAACAGATGCCTGATAATAAAACTGCCCTCCACATATATTCCTGACTTTCAATCGTCGATTAAACAAAACCTTTCTTTAGAACTTTTTTCAAATACAAAGTTTCTCGTACTAACCCTTTTGGACCGGCAGTATCAGGATCTATTTGATGACTTAGTAATTTCTATTTATAATAAGATTCATTTGATGACCGATGTAATTAGTTACACTTCGGAGTTCATAAAAACGTATTATAAGTGGAGCGAATTTTTTCATGATAATCGAACAAAACAACTATCTGACGAAGCAATCAGAGGATTATTTGGGGAGCTGATTTTCCTAAATGAAACATTAAAACTATCTGGTGCAGCTATAGTTAACGATACACTAAATTCCTGGAAAGGCCCATATGATTCTGGGCATGACTTTATAGGTGAAAACAAAAATACGGAAGTAAAAACAAGACTCAGCTCGTCTAACTATATCAAAATATCCAGCGAATTTCAGCTACAGCCTGAGGTAGATAAAACCCTGGACTTAGCCGTTGTAACTATTAATCCTGATCCTTTTACAGGCATTACATTGAAGGATATTGCTTTAGCTACAAAAGACTTAGTGATGGCTAAATTAGGCGATTACTCTATTTTTTTAGATGCCCTTTCTCAAAAGGGACTAACAAGTGTAAATATCGGCAACTACGACCATTTAAAATTCATAGCATTAGACATCACCACTTATTCCTGTATGCACGATAACTTTCCTCGATTAATCAGAAGTACCTTACCGGATGCTGTGACTTCTGTGTCCTATAAATTAAATCTGTTCGCCCTGACCGATTATTTAACAACCAGTAAACCTTTGTAAATGGAAATTGACGAATATCTCAGGTATCGTACAGATTTACTTGAAGAATCTAAAGATAATGAAGGATTTATTTCAGAATCTGAATTTCTTGAACTCACTCTGCCTTCGTTGAGCGAAGCAAAACTTATTGATTCGGAGGATTATAATCAATGTTACTTTCATTTGAAAGCTGACAATATCAAAATCAATGGTTACAAAATCAATGAATCCGAGGAAAGGTTGCAATTGTTCATAGTAAACGAAGAGTCAATAAATCTTTCTTCCAGTAATGAAAGTTTACTTATTTCTCAAAAGAGTTATTACGATTCGATTTTCGCTAAGCTTTTAAAGTTTATTAATAAGTCAATCAGAAAACATCTGGATGATGAAATACAGGATTCCGATCACAATGTAAAGAGTTTGATTAATTTTATTTCGTCTTCTTCATTAGGGCTTGCTCAGATAGACGTAATCGAATTGTTTGTTATTTCTGCCACTGCAACAGTCGAGAAACGCGGTGCCGAACCTACTCCCAAAATGATGGAATTTGAAGAAGAGGTTATTCCAGTCAAAATTCCTCTTAATGATGGCACAATAAAAGTCAAGGAAAAAGAAATTGCTGTTTATAAACGATTGATTGATCTGAATTTCTTATACAACACTCTCATCTCCCAGGGAAATAGAGAAGTGCTTGAAGTGAATTTTAAAAAATTATTTAATCATGGCATAGATGCTATTAAGGCAGCTGACGAAGCGAACTTCGAATCTTTTTTGTGTGTTTTACCGGCATCTATCTTGTCTGAACTTTATAAGAAATTCAGTACACGAATGCTTGAAAAAAATGTCCGTTCTTTTCTCCAGTTTAAAGGAGTGAATCAAGGTATAAGAGACACTATCAGGAAAAACCCGCAACACTTTATAGCCTATAATAATGGTCTTACAATAACTGCTGTAGGAGCCGAAATTATTACCACTGGTGATAAAACAGTTATTACATCATTAAAGGATTTTCAGATCGTCAACGGCGGACAAACTACTGCCACGATCTATTTTTCCAAAAAAGACGGCTTAGACATTAGCGAGGTAAAAGTGATGGCTAAAATTAATGTTGCTAAGAATGCCAGTGAAGACGAGCTCAATGAACTTATCAGTAACATAAGTAAATATTCAAACGCACAATCGAAAGTTAGCAGTGCAGATTTGCGATCCCGGAACGAGCAATTGATTAAACTTAAATCAGTTGCAGAAAGTGTAATGACCCCATCCGGTAAGAAATGGTTTTTTGAGCGGTTTAAAGGGGAGTTTAATACCCTGCTTCGAAAAAACCAACGTGCTAAAACTAAAATAAACAATGAATATCCGAAGGAGCGGCGTTTCACCAAGGAGGAACTTGCCAAATATTATATGTCTTGGGGTCTTAGTCCGCATTCTGTAAAAAAAGGTGGGGATAAAATTTTCAGAGCGTTCATTGAAAATATTTCTCCCGAAAAGGGAAAAGGGCCTGCTATTAATCGCGATTTTTATGAGGAGGTAATTGCGAAAATAATATTATTCCGACAATTGGAAGACATCTACGGAGCTGGTAAAAATTCTATGGGGCAATTGCGTTCCGCTGTAGTACCATATACTATTTCAATACTATACGCTTTTACAACCGGGGGTAAGGATTCTGATGAATTTGATTTGATTAAATTATGGCAGAGAGAAGGTCTTGACAACCAACTGAAAGAAATGCTGACAGAATTAATGACCTTAGTCAATGACTTGATTAAAAGTTACTCCCCAAGTGATGACTATGGTGAATACTCTAAAAGGAAAGAACTTTGGGACAATATTGTCGGCTCTGTAGAAATCAAAAAATTCACTTCATCAACACAGTTTTTGGCTGCCATTAAGGATTATCGGCTCACAAAAGAGGAAATTAAAAAACGACTTTTAAAGAGCGCGAAGGCTAAAGACATTGACTTTACTAATCTTTATGATAACGCGAAAATATTTACCAGAGGAAAAGAGTACTATAAAAAAATAGGTACGCTGTTATACAATCATCTTTCTACATCTCAGCAAAATAAAATTGAGCATCTTGTTTATTGCATAAGCAGTAAAACAGACATTGACCAGTCTTTTTGCGAATTTGAAAAGAACTTAATTCAGAAAATAAGGGTAGATAACCCTGAAATATTTGATAACATCAATGTTGACGAAGAGCTTGCCTGGATTAAGACCACCGATTATGTGGTAAATACTTATAACAAGTGTATGGAGCAAAAGCTCGATATTATATCAGAGTTTAAGAGGTTACAGGAACTTGCAAAATTAAAAGGAGCTAAGTTTTATTCTGTGTTTGATGAAATAGGCAAAGGATTCGTAGCAGGCAGGCCGCCCTCGATTAAACAAATTTATAGTGCGAGTAATATAAAGTAATGAATTGCATACGGGGTCAAAACTAACACCTATTTTTGTATTATATATCCGCTTG
>Ga0206890_1334_pt1 | contig 11447 bp, 16 predicted proteins | sample Alteio_BWOrgHeat_58_FD_152960 | JGI IMG/M metagenome (GOLD analysis project Ga0206890, IMG submission 152960) | Enriched cells from forest soil in Barre Woods Harvard Forest LTER site, Petersham, Massachusetts, United States - Alteio_BWOrgHeat_Nextera6 ... | reverse complement strand
CACCACATTCAATGCGCTCCGCAACACCGGACGTGCTGGCGATACCGTTGCTATCCAGGGTATCGGCGGTCTGGGGCATCTCGGAGTGCAATACGCCAAAAAGATGGGCTTCCGCACCGTTGCGATCGGCTTCGGTCCAGACAAAGAACATCTCGCGCCCAAGCTGGGAGCGCACATTTACATCGACGCCAAGGCCGAGGATGCGGGAGCAGCACTGCAGAAGCTGGGAGGTGCCGACGTCATCTTGGCGACCGCCCCCAGCGGAGCCGCAATCGCCGGCCTGCTTCCTGGCCTCTCCGTTCGCGGCAGGCTCGTTGTGGTTGGCGTCTCAGGCGATCCAATTCCGGTCAACGGGGTTCCGCTGATTTTTGGTGGCCGCTCTGTCATCGGAAGCCTGACAGGAAGAGCGATCGAGACCCAGGACACTCTTGATTTCAGCGTACTCACTGACGTTCGGCCCATGATCGAAACTCTTCCGTTGGAAAGGGCCGAAGAAGCGTATCGGCGCATGATGTCTGGCGATGCGCGATTCCGCATGGTCCTCACGATGGCCTAAAGGGCTCGCGACGCTGCTGCAAAGCGGCTTCGACAACTGCTGTGCGAAGGAGACGCAGATGAATCAGTTCCAGGAAATCTTCGATAAGCAAAAAGCATATTTCGATTCGGATGCGACTAAGTCTTACGAGTGGCGCATCGACCAACTGACACGTCTTGAGAACTTGTGCAATGAGAACGCCGAGGTTCTTGAGGCTGCGATGAGCTGCGACTTCAAGACGGCCAGCCAAGAGAAAGTCTTCGAGATTATGGCGCCTGTAGGAACCGTCGCCTTCGCGAAGCAAGATCTGAAGGAGTGGATGAAGCCCGTAGATGTGGTTGTGCCCAAGGCCCTTCGGGAGAGCGGGCATACTGCTAAAGTCTATCGGGAACCTTACGGCGTCACCTTGGTTATCGGGCCATTCAATGGACCACTGACGCTGCTCTTCGACCCCGCTGTCCAGGTTATTGCGGCTGGCAATCCATGCATCCTCAAACTCTCCGAGGGTTTGCCCGCCACCAGTAAGGTCTTGCTCGATCTCATTCCAAAATATTTCGATCCTCGGGCCGTCACTGCCGTCACCGGCAGCAAAGACGAGGTGACGGAGCTTCTCAAGCTGCCCTTCGACTTCATCTTCTTCACCGGCAGCGTCAAGGTTGGCAAGATCGTCATGGAGGCGGCCGCAAAGAATCTGACTCCCGTTCTTCTCGAACTAGGCGGGCAGAATCCGGCTTTCGTTGACGCGACCGCAAATATTCCGGATGCAGCCAAGAAGATCGTCTGGGGTGCGACGGCTTGGGGCGGCCAATGGTGCACCTCGCCCGGCTACGCCTACGTGCACGAATCAATTGCAGAGGAGTTCGTTACAGAGTGCAAGAAAGCTATGGTTGAGCTGTACGGGGCCGCCCCTAAGAGCAGGCCCGACGACTATTCCCGCATTATCAGCCCAAAGGCCACCGAACGCTTGGCGGCCCTCATCGATGAAAAAAAAGTCGTCATCGGCGGGACCTCCGACCCGGAGGCACGGTATCTCGATCCCACGGTCATCTATCCAGTGACTTGGGACGAACCGATCATGGAGGACGAGATCTTTGGGCCACTTCTTCCAATCCTCACCTACAAGGACATGGATGCGGCCATTCGCGAAGTGAAGAAGCATCCGAAGCCTCTTTCCGGCTTCCTCTTCAGCCGAGATCAGCAGGCGATCGATCACTTCCTCGCAAGCTTGTCCTTCGGCGGCGGCGCGATCAATCAGGTAAACATTCACCTGTTCATCGAAACCATGCCCTTTGGCGGGGTCGGATATTCCGGTATCGGTCATTACTATGGCAAGGCCGGGTTTGACGCTCTCACGCACGCGAAATCGGTTTTGATTTCGCCGCCCAACGTAGCCATTGAGCACTTGTTCCCGCCGTATACGGAGGAGAAGGTCAAAGCGCTCAGCCAGTGGTTTGAATACTAGGGCACAGGATCCCGACAAAAGGCGACCCCAAAGGAGCATAGAGATGAAAGGGAACGCGAAAGACTACGTATCGACCGCCCAACAGTTCTTCACTGCCTACGATACCCACGACGTCGATGGCATGCTCGGTCTTTGCGCAGATGGCGCACTTGGACGATATGCCCCATACGGCCGCGAAAGCGTCGTGCCGATCCGTGGTGGCATCGATGTTATTTGGCGTGCGTTTCCGAATGCCGTTCCGAATTTTCGAGTCAAAGTGATCGAGCTGATCCCTACCGACGGGAATACAGTCGTGATCCAAGCTGAAATGAGCGGGCCCATACCTGCAGAAGTTCCGGGGGTCGCAAAGAAGGGCCAGGACGTACACATCCCTCACTGCTACATTCTGCGTTTCGCCTCGAATTCCAAGATCACTCGGCTCGATGCCTACTGGGACAACACCGTCCTCAACAATATCAAGGCGAGCGGCGTGTGATGGAGCGACCTAGCCGCGGAGGCTCTTACTATCGGCAACGCTCTTTTGTGCAGCACATATCAAGAGGAAAGCCGACAAATGAGTGAACTCATTACTTTCAACCAATTGATATGAAAGCAAGAGAGGTAGGGCATGGTTTTAGCAGGAATCAAAGTACCCGACACAGTTCTGGTTCGCGATGCGATTGATTTGTCACGGAGCGCGTCGGAGCCATTTCTCTTCAACCACGCGATGCGCTCCTGGCTATTCGGCGTATTGCTTTCAGAAAGCGCTGAACGTGCTCCGGATGCCGAGTTGTTGGCAGTAGCCACGATTCTGCATGATCTGGGCCTGACTGAACGCTATACGGCGGAAAATCGTTTCGAGGTGGATGGCGCCAATGCGGCGTGCTCGTTTCTGAAGGGGCGAGGCATCTCGACGCAGCAGATGCAAGTTGTTTGGGATGCCATCGCGCTTCATACCACACGATCTATCGCTCTTCACAAAGAGCCCGAAGTGGTTATGACCCATTCGGGAATAACAGCGGATGTTCTGGGGGCAGGCCTTGATCGAATTCCGCAGGACAAACAAGGCGCGATCCTAGCCGAATTTCCGCGCCTCGCATTTAAAAACGGACTCAAAGAGTGCCTTTGCAACATCGCTCGTCGGAAGCCGGAGTCCACCTTTGACAACATCGTTCGGGATTTCGGCGTTCGATATGTCGAAGGCTACACATCCCCCAACTTTGCCGATGTCGTCGCTAATGCACCATTTTCCGAATAGACACTTCCCGATCATCGAATTGCGCACACAGGTGTAAGCGCGTCTGAAGAAGGAGACAACATGAACTACCAAATTCGAGGACTTTCCATCCATGTGGAGGTGCACGGGACTGCGGAGCCGGCTCTCGTATTTCTCCGTTACGGGGGTGGACGCACCTGGCGCAAGGTTGTCTGGGGCAACAAGCGTGCTTTTATCCGCGATTGGTTTGCAGCGTGATCCGCACCGATCTGTGAAGTAGATACACCACGAAGAATTGGAGGACGGCGATCAAGAGCGGCCCAGCGCATTTCCCCAGATCCTGCTCAAACAGACCGATTCCGGCATCCAGCAATTGGATGGCGCCGGCAAGCGCACCCAGGATCAGCAACGCAGGCGTCGCCTGCTTGTAGATCGCCCACAATGCGAACAAAGCCAGAGGAATTGTGCGCGCCGCCGCGTACAGTGCCAATATCAACGACGCCTGCGTTGGAATGTATCCCGCAGGGACCAGGTATTGCGGGCGGATGATCCCCGCGATCGAAAAGCCGCTCGCGACTAGAACATTGATTGCCGTGACCACCGAAGCCAGCCGAATCGCCTTTATTGTTGTCATTGATTCCTCTCTCTGAGTAGGCTCGTCCGAGCCGTAGTTGGGTTGATTTGACAACTTGTGTTCGCACCAAGCCTGTGCGAAGTGCGAATCCTTCGCTAATTGCGGAGCGGGATACTTGTTATACCCCGCCCATCAATTGTCGTCAGACTGTCAGAACTACCCTCCCGAAGGGGCGGCCTTCAACGAGATAACGCAGAGCCTCAGCCGCTTCCACCAGAGAGAACGTCTTCGCCACGATCGGTTTGATCGCACCGGATTGAAGCAGAGCGGCAATAGATTTCCAGGCGTCAGCAACGATCGCCTGCGGCTGAGAGAACATATTGAAACCCCGGATGCTGGTTTGCGACACGATGAGGCTTGTCACGTCAATAGTTGTCTTGCGGCTTGCGGAATACCCCAGTGTTATGAGGCTTCCTCCTGGTGCGAGCGCTTTGACCGCTTCGCTCAACACCTCACCACCGATCCCGTCGATGATGATGTCTGCGCCGTAGCCGTCTGTGATACGACGCACGCCATCAGTTAACTTTTCCACGGAAGTATCGATGACCTCATTGAATCCAAGCACCTTCGCCTGCTCCGCTTTCGCATGGTTGGTCGTGCTCGATATGGCGTGCTTTGCTCCCAGTGCGCGTGCCAATTGCGTAACGGCGTTGCCGACCGATCCTCCGATCGCTGGCGCGAAAACGGTTTTGCCTGGACGAAAATCAGCCAGAGTAAGAGCCACTTGCGCGGTCAGATACGCTACCGGAATGCCAGCTGCGCGTGCGTCATCGACATTGTCCGGAATCAAGCAGAGGTCTTCCTTTCGCACAGCAATCCACTCGCAATAGGTCCCATCTTCAAAAGCGCCATAGGTGCCCCAGAACATCACCCTTGCGCCAGCGGGAAAATCCGCTCCGCCTCCCTCCTCCACCACGCCCGCTCCTTCGTTGCCCAAGATGAGCGGCTTCTCCGGGATGTGAAAATCGCCGATGAGAATCGTATGATCGAGCGGCGTGACGCCGGCTGCGGTGATTCGCACCAAAACTTTCCCGTCCGTGACCGTTGGTTTGGGAAGCTCGACGAGCTTCAACGCTTCATAACCACCGAATTGCTCTGCTCTCATTGCACGCATTTTGGTTCTCCCTTTTCTCATGTCACTCCCGGCCGCGCCTCTGGGCCGCAACCTGGAGATTGTTAATGTCGATCGAGACCACCAGCAGGTCGCGAATTGGTTGAGTCCCTGACCCTTCGGCGGGCACTGAGGATTACTGTTATAATCCTCATGACAGGATTAGATTCGTAATCCTGATTTGGTCGCAGATTATTTTTGAGGAGGTTCAGATGGGTTATTCCCAGGCGCAAAAGGAGAAGACCCATAAGCGCATCGTTGCTATTGCCTCAAAGAGGTTCCGCGAAAAGGGCCTCGCGGGATTCGGAATTGCGGACTTGATGAAGGAAGCCGGTCTGACGGTAGGCGGTTTCTACAAGCACTTCGACTCTCGCGATGAACTGGTAGCCGAGGCCGTCGGCGATGCATTCGGTGTTTGGCAGCGCCAGAAGGAGGCTGCCGAATCCGAAGGCCAGCCGCTAACTTTCGCGAAACTTGTCGACGACTACGTGAGCGATGTGCACCGCAAGAATCCAGGTGCTGGCTGTGCCTTCAGCGCTCTGGCACCAGAACTTGCCCGAAGCGATAAGCGGACTCGCACGCTTACGTCTGAACAAGTCAGAGATGACATTGAGTTGATTATTGGGTTGCTGCCAGGCAAAGACAAGCGCGCGGCGCGGTCGAGAGCGATCCTGACTTTCAGCGCTCTTGTAGGAGCGATGTCGCTGGCCCGCGCCGTATCGGATGAGGAGCTTTCACGCGAAATCTTGAAGACGGTGGCAGAGCTGCTGAAGAACCCAGTCTAGGGACACCGATGCCTTACGAAGGGAATGTGTCCCCAAACATAGGAAGGCCGCTGACAGATTCGGCCTTTGCTGCCTCGTCTTGCAGCACGTCCCAGTGCTCGGCCAGGAGACCATCTTCGAATCGGACAACGTCGGCGGCGATCCAAGCCGCGGGCCTTCCCATGCCGGTGAAACGGCCATGCGCAATAACATAGTCGCCTTCTGCGACGATGACTTGGTTTTCATAGCGCAACGTAACTGGCGTCGCGCGGACGAGAGCGAACAGCCCTTCGCGTCCCGGAGCGATGTGTGCGCTGTGCTGGATGTATTTAGGCGACCAGAAGCGTTCCGCTTCAGCGTAGTCGCGTTTGTTGAAGAGAGTGTCGAAGGCTTCGAGAACGATCGCCTTGTTCTGTTCGGGTGTTGTCTTGGGCATGTTCAACTCCTGGGATGTGTTGGGATGATGGGTAGGTGACGTTCTCAGGCGATCCCTTCGATCGCATCGACCCGCGCGGGATAAAACGCCAGGTGGTCCTTGATGTCGGCGACTGCCTCATAAGGGTTTTCGTAGGTCCAAACGGCATATTCCGATTTCGTGCTGCCAATGGGAATGCTGTAATACGTGCAATCGCCTTTGTACGGACAATAGGTGTAATGCGAGGTCCGAACGAGCAGGGACATGTCGGCATCTTCGCGTGGCAGGTAGTAGACGGGCGGATATCCTTTCTCCTCCAGCAGTAGGGCGCGTGTCGATTCAGCAACGATTCTCCCGGCGACCGTCACGCGCACGCGACCCTCAACCGGCAAAATTCCTATGGGATGATCCGGCCAGGAATCTTGATCTCTTTGCCTTTGGTAAAAGTGTCATTCATCGAGTTCCTCACATTGCTTGTTAGAGCTTCGAACCGCCATCTACGGGAATGCTCGCGCCCGTGATCCAGCGTGCTGCATCGGATGCCACAAAAGCGACTACGTCGGCAACATCCTCGGGCTTGCCGATACGCTTCAATGCCTGCATTCCCAGTGCGGCCTCACGGCCAGCTTCATTCTTCGTGAAACTCGACATATCTGTGTCGATTACGCCTGGCGCAACAGCGTTCACGCGTATGCCGCTCGGCCCGAGAATGGCCGCCCAGTTCTTCACCAGCGTCTCAAGTGCCCCTTTGGTCGAGCTGTAAACAAGAAGGGAAGGATTCTCCAGACCGGGCTTACCCGGTACCGCATGGGCCCCAAGGGAAGAGATAGCAACGATGCTTGAGCCCTCACCAAGAATGGGCAGCAGTTGCTGGACCAGGAAAAACGGGCCTCGGACGTTGGTCGCAAAGAGGCTGTCAAAATCCTCTGTTGTGTAATCCACAATACGTGCCGACTTGCTGATTCCGGCGTTGAGCACAAGCACATCCAATCGATTGCCGACGATGGTACGCACCTGTTTCGCGAGCAGTGCAGCTCCGTCCGAAGCTCCCAAGTCCGCTGAAACTGGATTCGCCTGCCCACCTTTCCTTTGAATCTCGGCCACGAGAGATTCTGCTTCCTGCTTCGAACGGCCGTAGTGAACCAAGACATGAGCCCCGGCCTTAGCAAGCGCCGCAGCCGTCGCGCGACCAATCCCTCGCGATGCGCCTGTCACAAGCGCCGTTTTGTTTTGAAGTGATGTCATTGTCCTCTCCAGTTGAAGATGAGCAACCAGATATGCAGCGAGACATGTCTGGCTGCGTCTATGGCCCCGATGCATGTGACGCTTTAGGCGTTCATCCCGCCATCAACGGTGAGGTTAGCTCCGGTGATGTATGAGGATTCAGGACCGGCGATGAACGCCACAATTGCGGCGATCTCCTCAACGCGCCCATAGCGGTCGAGCGCAGTGGCGGCCTTCTGCGGCACCGCCCAATCACCCGACGCGGGATTCAGATCCGTGTCGATCGGCCCCGGCTGCACGTTGTTGACCGTGATGCCCCGGCTCCCAACCTCTCTGGACAATGCCTGGGTAAACATCTTGACGGCGCCCTTCGTGGCCGCATAGGGCACAAGACCGGGCGCAACGGCACGCTCTCCCACAGCCGAACCGATCATGATGATGCGCCCACCATCCTTCAGGTGCTTCAGAGCAGCCTGCGTGGCGGCAAATACGCCACGGATGTTGATGCCGAGCACTCGATCCATCTCTTCCAGCGTTGCCTCCTCGAAAGGCTTCGGAATGGCTGTGCCAGCATTGTTCACCAGCACGTCAAGCCGGCCGAAAGTCGTAACAGTCGTTTCGACCGCACCCCTAACGGCTTTGGCATCGGCAGCGTCCGCCTGGATCGCCACAGCTTTTCCGCCACCGAGTTCAATCGCTTTGACCACAGCCGAAGCCGCGCTCGTATCCCTCGCATACGTGATAGCCACGCTTGCTCCATCCGCGGCCAACCGCTTTGCAATCGCTGCACCAATACCCCGGGAACCGCCCGTTACGAGCGCCACTTTGTTTGCCAACTTTGACATAGATCTCCTCAAGTTTCCTGAATCAATTTACGCGCGATCCGTCGGGCCTTTAGCCTCGCGGGCCAGCCAGCCGTTATGAACCGTTTAGTTCTATACGATGTCAGCGGCATAGTGAGGATGCAGAAATATTGAACTATTTAGTTCTTTATAGGAGAATGGGAGTATGGGGCGTCCGAAGAACTTTAGCCGGGAGGAAGTGCTGGAGAAGGCGATGCCTGTCTTCTGGAAGCATGGGTTTGCGGATACGAGCCTCCAGGATCTGGAACGGGCCACGGGTGTAAACAAATCAGGCCTTTATACAGAGTTCCTGGACAAGGAAGACCTCTTTCTGGCCTGCCTTCGACACTATCTTAAGAGCCAGAACAAGCGAGGACTACTCACCAAAGAACCTCTTGGCTGGAAGAACATCGAAATGTTTCTCAAAAGTGGTCCCCTTAACAAAGGGGAGAAGCAGGGATGTTTCGCCATCAACTCGATGCGGGAGTTCGCCATCCTTCCGGATGGGGCCTACGGCGCCATCACTGAGAATCGAGCGCTAGTACAGCATCTCATCGCTATGAACATCGAGGTCGAAAAGCCCAACATGGCTCCTTCTGCAATTGCAGAGATGGTCTTGTCCTTTTTTTCCGGGCTGTGCATTGAGCACAACTTGAAGTCTGGGAACGCTTCGTCTTCCCGCAAGATCGAAAACTTCATAACCGCGCTCCGCGGTCTCTAATTAGGCTGGTAGACGGCTCGACGATGATTTGACACGAAGAGAGCGATTGCTGCCGCAGTGATTCTTGTTAGTTCTGGAAGGCCGCTTGATCCTTCGAGTCCTTCTTCAAGGACTCGCAGCCAGCAGTCTGCCGCAGCATGGGCTGCATCATCGTCGCCATAACTTGTCCGGGCACACCAGTAGAGAGCTGCGAGCCAGCGTTCCGCGTCCAATGTGAAGTTCTCCAGAGAGCAGCGGATCTTTGAATTGGAACTGGCGGGAACAAGATGCCCGTCCATGACAACCTCCCAAGACGTCATACTGGCTCCGTCTCACGCTGCGGCTTGTCTCAACACATCTTCGACTTTAGCGTCCAAGTCGCGTGCTATGCTCAGCGCATCGCGATTTCCATATGGGGCCAGGAGGCTGGCCATCCTGTCATACGAAATATGCACGCCATCAGCGCGCTCATCCACGAGGACGGTAACCGGAGCATACGAGCCGGCATCCGGAACATGCTTCGCCATTTCTTTCATGATGAGAGGATTTCCAATGACCAGACGAATGATTCTGGATGTGTGATTCTCTGTCCCCTTGCGAACAATCATCCCGTGATCGAATTCGACAAATTGCATCAGACCGCTTTCGCCTAGGACGGGTTGTATGGCGACCTCTAGTTCGGCAGCAGTTGTCGCTCGCTGCGTTGCTTGCCAGAGCTCTGCCGTATTCGGGTGACCAATCAATGCCTTGATGGCTGCAACGACCACGTCGAATGGCTTGGAGGAGGTCACTGTAAATCGTTCCATCTCCACTTTTCTGATCATTCTGGCTCCTTTCAATCCTTTTGGCCGCTCCGCAAAGCGAACGAACTCGTAGCCTTCGTGCAATGCTGAGCGACGGCGTTTTGGCTGAAGATAACGGAGCTACTGCCGGCGACCGAATAGTTTTCCTAAGGGCGTGCGGCAGTCATCGCAATTGACGATTCAGGAATTCGCTCGTCCGACCGTTGGCAAGATGAGCCGCAGCGGCGTTGTAGTGCTTTCCGTTATGGCGGGAGAATGCGTGACTCTGCCCCGGGTAGCTGTACACCGTCGCATTTGGCTTCTTAGTAAGTGCTGCTTTAATCTCCGCTTGTGCAGCCTTGGAAATGAACTCATCCTCCTCGGCCAGATGCATGAGAATGGGCGCATGAAGCCCATCGACCTCTCCCAGATATTTCTCAGTATCGGCGCCGTGATACCAGACCGCGGCGTCGATGCCGTCGTTACGCACGGTTGTCATGAAGACCATCAGCGCGCCGAGGCAATAGCCGAGCAAGGCAACCTTGCCGTTGCATTCCGGGAGATTGCGTACTGCGTCGATGGTGTCCTTGATGTCCTTTACGCCGGCATCTCTGTCATAAGCCGAATAGAGGCGAAGGCCGTGTTGCCAGTCGGCTTCGGAGGTGACGTTCAGGTCGACGCCCGGCTCCTGCCGCCAGTACAGGTCTGGGGCGACCGCGAGGTAGCCTTGTTCCGCCAATTCATCGCAGTGCCTGCGAATGTCGGCATTCACACCGAACAGTTCCTGCAGAACGACAACAGCCGAAGCGGGCGAGGTCTTCGGTCTTGCGATATACGCGTTGAACGTGCCGCCCTGTCCTTTCACGGTGATGTGGTCCATCATTTCGCTCTCCTACGACGGCTACGTCCCTACAGAATCTCCGCCGACCGGAATCGGATCGGCGGAGATCATTTTGTCTGCAAGCATGTGGCTACTCATTGACGGAAGTGGCAGCCTCTTCGATGAGCTTGGCTGCTTCTTTTGGATGAGACATGTAGGCCACATGGCTCGACTTCACTTCGACCGTCTTGGCCTTGGCGCGCTTGGCCATCATGCGCTCCTGTTCCGGATTGATTGATCGGTCCTCGGTCGCCACCATGTACCAGGTGGGCTTGTGCTTCCAAGCGGGATTCTTGACCTGATGGGTGAACGCGTCAGTAGAAATCGGCACCTGTGCTATAGCCATGAACTCCGCCTCATCCCGTGGGATGTCCGCTGCGAAGTCAGCCACGAAATGCGCCTGGTCGATCCACCAAAGCCCGTTGCTGTCGGCGTAGAACGCCTTGGAGGCTTGCGGCACAGCCGTTTCGATCGACGCACAGCTCTCACCTTCATCGAGCGCAAAAGCGGCGATATAAACAAGCGCGGCAACGTTTGGATGATTGCCGGCCTCTGTGATAACAGATCCGCCGTAGCTGTGTCCGACCAGGACGACCGGGCCGCCCATGGCGTCGATTGCAGCCTTAGTGTACTTTTGGTCGTCGGCGTAGGAAGTCTCGGGGTGCTGCACCACCGACACCTTGTAGCCATCATTCTTGAGGATGTCCGCGACCCTCTTCCAGCCGGAGCCGTCGGCGAAAGCTCCATGCACCAGGACCACGTTCTTAATATGCTGTGTCATGACCAATCTCCTTTGCGTTAGAGATCCACTCGGATCAGTTGATTTTCGATGTCGAACGCCGTCCCGCTAAACCGCCCTTCTTTCGTGTAGATCTTAGTGGGCTGTAATGCTGTCGAGCCTTG
>Ga0206890_1333_pt1 | contig 11529 bp, 12 predicted proteins | sample Alteio_BWOrgHeat_58_FD_152960 | JGI IMG/M metagenome (GOLD analysis project Ga0206890, IMG submission 152960) | Enriched cells from forest soil in Barre Woods Harvard Forest LTER site, Petersham, Massachusetts, United States - Alteio_BWOrgHeat_Nextera6 ... | reverse complement strand
CCGTTTTTCTTGTCCGAAAAACTACTACGCAACATTACCATAATGCGAGCAGTGGGTTAAAGATCATTATGTTGCTTGGTGTTTGTTCGCTGCTTATTTATCACTTTCAATTGCTTGCAAGTCGTGCCTCATAAAATTATCCTCGCCTCCCAGTCGCCTCGCCGCAAACAGCTCATGGAAATGGCTGAACTCGAATTTGAAATATTAATTGCCGATGTGGATGAAACAAACCCAGCCGGTATGCCCGGCGAACAAGTGCCGGAACACCTGGCAAAGAAAAAAGCAGATGCTGTATCGCACCTGGTTGATGATGCAATCGTAATAGCTGCCGATACAGTTGTCCTCCTGGATCATCATATTCTTGGCAAGCCCAGTGATGCGCAACATGCGAAAACCATTCTCCGCCAGCTCTCAGGCAGAATGCACAAAGTTGTTACCGGTGTGTGCATGCGTAAAACAGGCAAAGAGGTCAGTTTTTCAACAACAACTGAAGTGTATTTCCGGCCATTAACTGATGCCCAGATAGATCATTATGTGAAGCACTATAAACCCTATGATAAAGCAGGCGCCTACGCTATACAGGAATGGATAGGTGTAACCGGTATTGAGAAAATTAACGGTGACTACTACAATGTTATGGGACTCCCCATTGGGGAAGTCGTGAAAATTCTGAGCCGTGAATTCAGCGATTAACAATAAGTTCAGCTAACTGCCTTGCCACCTCGCTGCCCAGCGCCACGCCCATGCCGCCCATCCTGAATGCACCAAAAACCTTATCAGAAAAAGCCTTTACTATAGGCTGCTTGGTAGCCCCAAAGGCCATGATACCCGTCCATCTCTGGGCTACCTGGAAATGGATGCCGGGCAAAATAATATCTACCAGTTTTTGCTCCAGGTCTGCCTGTATCAGTTCGTTTAGAGAAAAATCGGTTGTCTCTTCAGTCTCAAAATCCAGGTTTCTCCCACCACCAAACAAAACCCTCCCGTCAATCTCCCGAAAGTAATAGTACCCCTTATCAAAATGATATATTCCCTTAAACTTCAGACCTGCAATCGGCTGCGTTATGAGCACCTGACCCCTGCCCGGTACAACATCCACATCGGGCAGCAATTGCTTTGTAAAGGCATTGGTACATATGCTCACGGTCTTACAGCTAAGCATCCACACATCTTTCCTGAAGGCATCCTTCACGTCTACAATCACTTCGTGTTCACTTTCCTTGAATCCCGCCACATCTGCACCAGTCTTTACTTCTACTCCAAATTGAATGGCCATATCCGACAGAGCACGCAGTAACATACCGCTATGCAGTTCCCCCTCACATGTATTCTCAATAAGCGCTTTTGAATATGGGCCCGAAAATCCAAATTCTTTGATTCGTTCGTGTGCTGGTCTAAAGGGTTTCTTCCCGGTTATCGGTAGAAGCAATTCATTGAGAAAATCTAATTTCTCCAGTGCGTATATTTCACTATCGCTGATCAACTCATAGCCTCCATTTTCTCGATATCCTATTCTATTATCTCCTAACCGGCTTCTCAATCTTGCCAGTCCTTTCTTCCGTCGCTCAAATAACGCCAGCACCTCATCCGCTGTACTATAATGCAGGTCATCAAGCAGCTCAGTGGCACTGCCCATACATGCGAATCCTGCGTTGCGTGTGCTGGCTCCTGTCGGCAGCAGGCCCCTTTCCAGTACCAATACTCTTGATTTTGGGTAACGTTCTTTCAATTCAATAGCCACGCTAAGGCCCACGAGGCCGGCACCGATCACAATATGATCATAATGCGAAAAACTTTGCTGCTCCCAGTAACTAAACATCTTTGCTTAATGTGCAAATGAACAATGTGCAAATGTGCAAATTATAAATGAGAACCTGCCGGCGTTTGGGGCCATCGTCATTTTTCTTATTTTTGACCCTATACTCTTTTAACAGCATCTTCATTTCTATAACCAACTTAGCAAGTATGCAAGGACCCGGGCTTTCAATTGTTGTATGCACCTATAACCGCCAAAAATTTATATATAATTGCCTGGAGTGCCTTGCATTGCAAACCCTGGATCCGGGCAGTTTTGAAGTAGTATTTGTGGATAATAACAGCACCGACAAATCAGCTGAGATAATAAAGAAATTCATAGCCAGCCATCCGCAACTGCCCTTCCGGTATGTTTTTGAAGCCAACAAAGGATTATCATTTGCCCGCAACCGGGGTATAGCAGAAGCGCGGTTCGACATTGTTACCTTTATAGATGATGATGCTGAAGCCGAACCGGAGTTTGCACAAACCATTCTCTCCTTTATGCAGGCGCATCCTGAGGTGGCCGGGGCAGGAGGCAAGGTGATACCTAAGTATTCTGAAAATGCAGAACCGAAATGGATGAGCAAGTACTTAGCGGGGTATGTGGCAAAATCTGATCACGGCCAAACCGAAAGGCAGTATGAAGGGGAAATGAAATATCCTACAGGCTGCAACATGACTTACCGAAAAGAAATATTATTAAAAGCCGGGGGTTTTAACAACAAGCTCACATTCCGTAGCGATGATAAACAGATTTATTATGCTGTTAAGCCATTGAGTGATAAGGTTTTCTATCTTCCCCAAGCCGTGGTATATCACAATATAGATGCTGAACGACTTGAATTTGCAAGCTTTAAAAAATTATTCATGAAAACCGGCAGTGATGAGCGTATACGGGTAAAAACGGAGGGAAATGATGTGGCTGTAGTAAAAAAAATGGTGGAGTACATGCTCAAATTCGTTGCATCGGGGCTGTTGTGGTTATTATATATCCTTAAAAGACAGGAAATAAAGGGGCGCTATGTAGTGTACTCTCAATGGTTCACGCTAAAAGGATTCTTTAGCAAAAATGTGTTCGTAAGATAATGTGCTCATTTATCTGTACCTGTTTTTTACACGCGCAAGTTGCCGTTCTATGAAATAATAAGAGCAAAAGGAAACAACCAATAACGCTGCCAAATTGAGCAATGCCGGCCATACACCATTAAGTCGGTGTTGCCATGGATGCCACATGAGAAATACCTGCTGCCAGACATATATTGAGTAAGATGCAAGGCCTAGACTAACTAATATTTTTGAATTAAGCATCTTGAAAAACAAGTCTTTTGAGTAGGCGATGTTATTAACTATTATCATGGCCACAATTGCCGAGCTGATGAAATTCTTATAGTATATCTCATGAAAAACCCCTCTGCCGCAAAATATTTCATAAGCCAACGATAAAGCGAGCAGATTGGTAACAAGATTATTTGGATAAAATCTTTTCTTTATTACATTTTTAAAAGCCAGTATGGAGGACAGCGCACCGGTTAAGATAGGTGTGATGTGCCTGAAAAAATCAAGAAAAATATGCACTCCGCTTTTAATACCAACGTTCCTCCCATTACTCTCTATCGTTAGCAAAACAGGGATTAGAATTATCAATAGTACTATGATTGTTAAATAGCTGTTTGCACTCTTCTTTAGAATAACAGGGAAGATAATATAAAATTGTTCTTCTACTGATAAAGACCAGAAATGACCAGTAGCCTCATCCCAGTAGGTTGGAATAATATGAGTATTCTTTATAAAAAACGCTGCTGAAAGAATATCAGGAAGCGTAATAAGTTTATAATAATTGTTGAGCAATAAAATCAAAAATAGATAAAGGTAGGCCACCGGTACTATTTTCAGGATACGGCGTATATAGAATTTAGTAAGCGATATTTCTCGCTTCGTTACTTTCTCTTTTAACAAAAGTGTAGTAATGATAAAACCACTTATAACAAAAAATACATTGACGCCAAACATGCCATTAAAGTCTGTATGGTTATTTATGGTCAGCGCGTGATAGGCCAGTACCATAATAATAGATATACCCCGCAGCCCATCTAAAGACGGAAGATGCGATGGTTGTAAAAGCGGCGGTATCTCCGTTATTTCAGAAAAAAACTTATCTCTAAATACTTTCAGGGTATTAGCCATAAATCAATTGAGGAATCTATGCTTAACGTTTTCCCTACCCTTGAACAGGCTGCTATGGATTGACAGATGTATTCATAAACACATACTGAACCAGGTTTGCACCCATTTGCAATGCGGCAAGATGTTTTTCCGGTGGATCGCGGTGCACATCGAAGTCCTCCCAACCATCGCCCAGATCAGTATCAAAACTATAAAAACAGACCAGGCGGCCTTTATAAATAAGGCCCCAACCTTTTGGCGGCCCGCCATCATGTTCATGTATCTTGGGCAAGCCGTCGGGGAAATTAAACTTCTGGTGGTAAATAGGGTAAGAAAAAGGCAACTCCACCAATTCCGCTTCGGGGAACACCTTTTTAAGTGCAGGCCTTACATATGAATCCAATCCATAATTATCATCAATATGCAGGAACCCGCCGCCCTCCAGGTATTTACGCAGATTTTGCGCTTCGGCGTCGCTTAACGCCCAGCGGCCATGCCCGGTCATGTGAATAAAGGGATAATTGAAAATATCCGGGCTGCCCACTTCTACGTGCGCTTCCATGGGATCAAAATTAGTATGCAATTGTTCATTGCAGAATATCGCCAGGTTTTTTAGCGAAGTTGGGTTTGCATACCAGTCCCCTCCGCCATTATATACCAGCAACCCCAACTTCATACCCTGTGCCCCGGCATTGATACTCAGCAAAACAAATAAAACAGGGAAAATAAATTTCTTAACTCGCTCCATTATACATCACGTTAAAATAGGCAGCAGCGGTTATAGCAGCGGTTTCAGTTCGGAGCCTTTGCCCACCCATTGATACCGCTTTAAACCCATGCGCCGTACACAAATTTACTTCTTCTTCGGTGAAATCCCCTTCAGGACCTATAAGTAAAATGGTGCCAGGTGACGGTTTTAACATTTCAGATAACGGGCCTTTTGCCATACCTTCTATGCAATGAGCTATTAATTTCTGTGGAATATCTTTATGCTCTCTCAAAACGGTTTCAAGAGGTGTGATCTCTGAAAGATGCGGCAAATAATATTGTTTTGATTGCAGAATGGCGGATTGTAATATCTTCAGCCACCTTTCGTCGCGCACATACGTTTTTTCAGATCGTGCTGCGGAGATTGGTATGATACTGCTGACTCCCAGTTCTGTTGCTTTCTCAAGCAACCATTCATTCCTGCTGTTGTTTTTGGTGAAGCCCACGCCCAGGTGCAGCAGCATGCCCTGCCTTGGGTGGAAATCAACATTTTCTATCGTTACATTGCATTTGTGACGTTCTGCGGTATGTATTCTTCCAGTTGCGGCTGTGCCGTTACCGTCGGTTAATATCACCTTATCATCTGCTTCCATGCGCAATACCTGCCATATATGCTTGGCAGTATCGGCATCCAACGATACTGTCTGACTTACTTCCATTAATCCATTATAAAAAAAGCGGGGGAGTTGGGACATGCCGCAAATATAATGAAAAGACAATCTTAACGCAAAACCATCTCCTTGTCAACTATTAGTTTTCTAAGGTTGATAAGTGCATACCTCATCCTTCCAAGCGCGGTGTTAATGCTTACCCCGGTAAGTTCAGATATTTCCTTGAAGCTCAGGTCTGCATATATTCGCAATACAATTACCTCTCTTTGCTCTTCTGGCAGTTCTTCCACCAGCTTACGCACGCCATCGTGTACCTGGCGTTTTATGATACCATCTGACACCATATCGCCCGCCCCGAAAAGATTAGAAATATCCTGTCCGTCGGGTAGGGTGACGGGTATCTGTTGCCTCGTGCGGCGAAAGTGGTCCATGCACAGATTGTGTGCCACTCTTATAGCCCAGGGCAGGAATTTCCCCTGTTCGGCATACCTGCCTTCTTTTATCGTTTTTATCATTTTCAGGAAGGCATCCTGGAAAATATCTTCCGCGAGGTATTTATCCTTGACCAGCATGTACACAGAAGTGTATATCTTGTCTTTGTATCGGTTGATAAGTACCTCAAGGGCTTGCTCATGTCCATGTATATAGGCATGGATCAGTTCAGCGTCTGATTGATGGGAAAGATGCATAGCTTCTACCTGGTTTAAACGTTACGTAAAGGTTCACGCCATACGTTTGTCTTTGGTTTTTAAGTAGAAGTTTCTGCTATAGAATAAATTTTAAGAGTTAACCTGAATGCAAAAAAGGTTAAAAATTGTGACTCTACCAAATTTTTTTACAATTTTATTATGAAATCTTTAACCCCTTATTAATATTAAGACGTAAAAATCGGGGAAAAAGTTAGGGCTTAATATAAATATTTATTTTGTTTATTTTAAATTAACAGGAATTTTGTGCCCATTGCCCGCACCCTTCGTAATATTGCAGCGTAAATAATGGCAATACATACTTTCAGGGCATTTAGCAGCAGGAATTACAGGTTATTCTTTAGTGGTCAGTCGGTTTCTCTTATTGGTACATGGATGCAGCGTACTGCCGTCAGTTGGGTTATTTACACCATGACTCATTCTGCTTTTATGCTGGGGCTTACGGTATTTGCGACACAGTTCCCCTCGTTCCTTCTATCCCTTTTTGGCGGCGTTATATCGGACCGGCTCGACCGATATAAAGTGCTCCTCTTCACCCAGGTTGCTTCTTTAATACAGGCAACCTTGCTGGCTATACTCATTTTCTCCAGGCAATCGACCGTGTGGGAGATACTTTCCCTCAGTGTGATACTGGGCATCATCAATGCCTTTGATGTGCCCGCCCGGCAGGCGCTGGTATATGAAATGGTTGATGATAAAGCAAACCTCGCTAACGCTCTTGCGCTCAACTCGTCCATGGTTAACCTGGCCCGGCTTGTAGGCCCGGCAGTTTCAGGCATTGTGCTTGAAAAGTTTGGCGCGGGTGCATGCTTTTCGCTCAATGCATTGAGTTTCGTCGCCGTCATCACTTCCCTCTTACTGATGCGACTTCCGGCACATACTAGGCGGGCTGACAAAAAGAAGGTGATCACCGACCTTTCTGAAGGGTTTGTATACCTGAAGCAAACACCTGCGATTGGCTACGTAATACTCATGCTCGCCTGCATGAGCCTGCTGGTGCTGCCCTACAATACACTGCTTCCTGTTTATGCCAAAGTCATATTTCATGGTAATGCGGCCACATTTGGCTACATCAACAGCTTTATAGGCCTGGGCGCTATAGGAGGCACTTTCTTCCTTGCATCGCTCAAAGAGGGCCGCGACCTAAAGATAATACTGCTGGTTAATACCTTGATATTTGGCACCGGGCTTATCCTGTTTTCTCATACGTCGTGGTTCCCGCTCGCGATGGTGTTTGCCACTATCAGCGGGTTTGGTATGATGTCGCAGACTACCCTCATAAATACTATTATACAGACCACGGTGCACCATACTATGCGGGGCCGGGTGATCAGTTTTTTCGCAATGGCTTTCTTTGGCATGATGCCGCTGGGCAGCCTGCTCATAGGCGCGGTTTCCCAGCGAATAGGCGCTCCGGATACTATTTTATCAGAAGGTATTATCGCATTAATCATTGCTGCCTTGTTTTCCCCATTCCTGCGAAAGGAACGGCTGGAAAGAAAAAATAAGGAACAAATGGAAGAAGCTGAAGAAGAGACTTTGGAAGTCATCTAGTATGCTTCTATTATGCTTTACATATCCTTTAACACCATGATGGCTTACTTTTTGTAGCTACCTAGTAAATTAAAAACGAACAGTTATGAAAAGTAGAATCATTGCAGCAGTTCTTTTAGCTTTCATCAGCTTTGGAACAATCACCAGCGCAAGCGCAGCGCCATGGCACCATCATCATCATCATCATCATGATCACGGACATGGGCACGGACATGACCATCGTATGTAACTGAAGTGGATGGTATAAATAAGGCCGGGATCGATATCTCCAATCGGGGATATTGATCCCGATTTTTTATACTATACTGGCAACGTTTCCGACGTGTTTGGAATGGAACTAATGGGCTATAACTACTTTGCCTATGTTAGTGCTCCCATTTGCCGTATTCCAGAGAATCGAATAAATACCCGGAGCAAATGAACTGGAGTTTACTACGATATTTACAGAGTTTACGCTGCCGGAATATACGATTTGCCCCAGAACATTAATGACAGATATCGAAGACCCCTTGGCAACCACATTATCAAAGTCAATATTAATTTCCGTATTAGCAGGGTTAGGATATACGGAAACGATCGGTGGATTGTAAACGTTAGTAACACCGGTAGTAGCAGAATTCGAAACATAAAAATATTGAGAATATCCACAACCGAAATCATCATGCTCACCTTCATTCATAAGATCGGCGGGTATCGTGGTGTTTGTATAAGTATAACCGTGCATAGGGAGGTTGGCTCCTCCCATCTTTTTAACCAGCAGGTAACCAGCAGCATATCCGGTCACTTCTGCATCGTCAAACCACCAATGCAGGCCGTTGCACCATCCAGGTGAGCTTATGTAAAAGCGGTAGTATCCATTGGCAGGCAAGGTTACTGTATCAATATAAAGCGTACTATAATTAGTATTGGTACGGGAAAAAATGGTATCCCCATTCACATTCATGATATACCAATTGGCATCAGCGGGATTTGAACCCAGGCTTTCTCCATCGGCGCTCAAATTGCTGGTGTACATTCTGATAGCTATTGTATCAGGCCAGCGAGGCGCTGCGATAAACTGGGATCTCATGGTGTCGTTGGTTTGGTCGTCGTCGGGTGTGCCATTTACACCTGTGATAGCAATAATGAACGGAAAAGTTCCCGATTGCGATGTTGACGACATATATGCAAGGCTTGTGGATGCAGGCAGGTAAATAATAGTATCAGCCAACGACGCCAATGTGCCGTTCCATTCATAAGTCTGCATCACAGAGTCAACTACTCCATACTGAAAAGAAACACTGCTAATGGGCGTACTGCCAGAATTATGTATCTGCACGATGGGTAAATTATTCGATGGATTTTCCCTGAAATGCTGCTGGCTGGTAGACGGCGCAATAATGTCGTCTATAGATGCATCAAGCGCTTTGTTCATAGCTCCATAATAAACCACAGATGCGCTGGCATCATAATTTCCCGACGGATGAGTAACAACGTATGGTTCGAACTCCACATTAATATTATAGGATGTGCCAGCAGTTACGCCCGGTAAGTAATCATAGTAGGGTATTACAGATTGTCCGGGGCACCAGTTCGACCGGTTAAAAAGCCATGTCCCGCCCTGTGGATACAATTCACCCAAGCCACAATAGCGCCATACATATTGTTGCAATATCGAATCGCCATTCAAATAAAGATTGTAATAGTGCTCCGCAAATTCGCAGCATCCGAGTGTGTCGGACCCATGGCCGCTAAGAATAAACCTGAACGCGGCGCTGACCGTGCCGGCCGGGGCAGTTTCACTAAGCACCGGGAAATTATTATCAATCGGGCTTGTTGCGCTTCCATAAGTTCCCCCATGCGAATACAACGGCTTAATCCCAACGGTATTTCTATCCGGCGTGCCTTCTATGAACATAAACTGTGTATAGATTCCATAACCGGGAGACCCTACCCCAAGCGAGCTGTTAATAGTAACAGTATCCCGGAGAAAAGGAGCAAAATCAGTAACATCGAATATATATTGCTCCGACCAGTTGGGTGGCTCAGGAAAACGAGACCAGCCCGAAGTGGCAAATGGTGTAATAATTCTGTCCAGCTCTATTGTATCACCATGTGGCGTTTTGAGCGTAACGTTACCTATATAGTCCCATTGATGGCAGTATGTGGACCCCGCCGGGCAATTGTGTGAATTGAGCGTATAGATAAGGAAGATTTTTCGGTAGGTGGCGCTGGTTGGCAATACTAATAAAGTGTCATAACTGGCGCTGTGATCTGCATTTAAGAGAGGGCTCGTCGTGATGAGGGTGGTGTCACCGGGGCCGGCGAACGAAGCTATAGAACAGAAAAAAAGAATTGAAAACAGTAAGGTATGTTGTATTTGTTTCATCTTTCATTGTTTTTACTACTGAATGATTAATTATTTCCGGTAACGACAACTCTGTGAACATGACAAAAATATGAAATTTGCGTTTCCCGGGGGTATTTAGCTTTTTATATAAACGTACGTAGGTGAGGCGGGTGGTACCAGTGCTGTTAGGTAAAGTGTGTCATTATTGCCCGATAGGGTGTAGGCCCATTTTGCATACACAATATTCGTTTGAGAAATATCATAAATGGTATCTGTAGAGACAAGGCAAGTAACAGGCGAATAGGATTGCAGCTGGTAAGTGGAAGTGGAAAAAACTAATGGGCTCGGCCCCGTAGTTGAATTCCATGTCCCGACAAGGGTTGCCTGCACTATAAATGTATCATGTACAGTTACTGTATCATTTTTGGTAACCGTAACGGTATTTGTCTTGGTTTTTGTGCAGCTTGCAATAGATATTATGATTGCAATCAATAGAATTTGGTATTTCATAAGGTGCGTTTTTAACGAAAGTACAAAATAGAAATCAAATACAAATCACCAGCAGCAGGCATATGACGCGGGCATACGACAGATCCTTGGTCTAATGCGGCGAACGAGGAACTTAGCAGATCAATATTCGGAACGACAGATTCCACCGCGTGGGGCCTCCTTCGGTGGGATTTAGCTAGTGACGATGAAGATGCCGTCGGAATAAGGCTTGTTAATCCGTACAGGCTTTGGGGGCATGTATACTAACGCAAAACGATAAAAAAAACCAATTGAAAAGCCGCAACTGTGGCGGCTTTTCAATTGGATGTATATGGTACGAATTGAACGGTAGTCTGTTTGGGTAAATACCTATACCCGAAGATCGCCCTTCTTTTAATGCTTGTGATTATTCTCGTTATTCTGGAGCTGCTGGCTGTTTAACTGGTCCTGGGTGTTATGTTGATTCTCGGTGTTTTGCAAGGTGGCCCTGTTCAGCGAATCTTGCTTGCTTTGCGCTGACACCCTGTTTTGTTCGGTTGTTCGGTTCAGAGAATCCTGCTTGTTTTGTGCTATCTCCCTGCTCTGCTCCGTTGCCCTGTTCTGCCGGTCCTGCACATCTTGTGGCGATATCCATTTGCTGTGTTCGGGATGGTCTTCTTTCGCCAGGTATTTCTGGTCATGGCTGTCGCGTATGGCTATTTGGTCGTGCTGGCCCTTGTACTCCGCATATTTTATTTTGTTTGCACGGTAATTCATATAGGGTTTCGGTTCGTTCATCACCACTTTATGAGCACTATAAAAATTAAAGTTTTTATAGCGGATGGGAAGTTCTTTAACCATCATCCAGTGTTTTTTTTTTCAAGATACACATACTGGGCGCCTGGCACATTGTAATAGGCATCGATGTCGGGGATATAATAGTATTCAACATAGTCATAGCCCGCAGGTCCCCAAAGCGGTTGCGTTATGATATTATTGCCGTTGTTCATTTGCGCGTGGCTGTTGTTACACAGCATGCCTGTTAGCAAACAGGTCATCATTATCAGCTTTCTCATCTTGTACTTTTTGGTTAGGGTACAAGGTAAGTGCATTGTAAAGCAGTATTGTTACA
>Ga0206890_1331_pt1 | contig 11610 bp, 13 predicted proteins | sample Alteio_BWOrgHeat_58_FD_152960 | JGI IMG/M metagenome (GOLD analysis project Ga0206890, IMG submission 152960) | Enriched cells from forest soil in Barre Woods Harvard Forest LTER site, Petersham, Massachusetts, United States - Alteio_BWOrgHeat_Nextera6 ... | reverse complement strand
AATATAACATGATTGATTGAAAAGCCATTGAGCAAATGAGAATTATAACATGAGCATTGAGCCATTGAGCTATTCAGCCATTGAGAATTGAGTTACTTTTGCCCCATGTCTAAAAAAGTAATGCTCATCATTATGGATGGCTGGGGTATTGGCAAAGTGCCCGCCGCCGATGCCATCGCGCATGCTAACACTCCTTTTGTAAAGTCGCTGTATAGTAAGTATCCACATTCTGTATTACAGGCATGTGGGGAAGCCGTCGGGCTGCCAGATGGCCAGATGGGCAATTCTGAAGTAGGGCATCTGAATATCGGCGCCGGCCGTATCGTGTACCAGGAACTGCAACGCATTAATGTGGCCGTTCGCGATGGTGAACTGGAACGTAGCGGAGTACTAAATGCCGCCTTCAATGCAGCAAAAGACGATGGAAAGACTCTGCATTTTATTGGCCTGGTAAGTGATGGCGGTGTACATTCCCACATCAATCACCTTAAAGCGCTTTGTACCCTGGCGCATAAGAGCAACGTGCCGCGTTTTGCGGTGCATGCCTTTACCGATGGCCGCGATTGCGACCCTAAAAGCGGGGAAGGCTTTATTAAAGATATTAGCGTCCACCTGCAGCAAACCGGCGGCGTACTCGCATCAGTAACTGGCCGCTTTTTTGCTATGGACAGGGATAAACGCTGGGAAAGGGTAAAAGTGGCCTATGATGCCTTAGTGCATGCAACCGGCATACATACACATGACCCCATAGCTGCAATACAACAATCTTATAATGATGACATAACTGATGAGTTCATCAAGCCAATAATTGTGTGTGATGCCGACGGTACGCCCAATGCTACCATAAAAGATGGCGATGTAGTCTTCTGCTTTAATTTCCGTACAGACCGCTGCCGGGAAATAACTGTGGCGCTTACCCAACAGGCCTTTCCTGAGCAGAATATGGCCCCACTTAACCTGCACTATGTAACCATGACCGAATATGACAAAAGCTTCAGGAACGTAGGCGTCATTTTCGAAAACAAAGACCTGACAAACACGCTCGGCGAAGTGTTGGAGGCAAATAATAAAACGCAGATCCGGATTGCAGAAACTGAAAAGTACCCGCACGTTACTTTTTTCTTTTCCGGCGGCAGGGAGCGGCCCTTCAAAGGTGAGCGGCGCATGATGATACCCTCTCCCCGAAATATTGCTACCTACGATCAAAAACCGGAAATGAGTGCCGTAGAAGTTACGGATACAATATTGCCCGAAATAAAGGCGCAAAGCGCTGACTTCATCTGCCTCAACTTTGCCAATGCTGACATGGTAGGGCATACCGGTGTTTGGGATGCAGTCATAAAAGCTGTGGAAACAGTTGATACATGCATAAGCCGCATAGTGCCCGTGGCATTAGAAAGTGGATATGCGATATTTCTTACTGCAGATCATGGCAATGCTGACTATAAGATCAATGATGACGGTACTCCTAATACACAACACAGCCTTAACCTGGTACCGCTTTTTCTTATTTCAAATGACTACGATGGTACACTAAAGCCCGGCAAGCTCGGCGATCTTGCCCCTTCCATTTTAACTTATATGGGGATTGCAGTTCCGAAGGAAATGACCGGCGATGTGCTCATTGAAAAGTAGTAAAGTTAACAACCGTTCGGGCTTGCACAGGATTGAGAATTGGGGCGCAAATGAGCAAATGAAAATACACTCCCAATTCCTAATTACTTTTTTATCCTAATTCCTAATAATACGCCCTATTGAAAAAAATACTATTTTACGCCTATAAACACCGCACATGCTCAGCGTCCGCCACATTGTAAAGCAGTATGCCAGCCAGCGCGCACTGGATGATGTAAGTATAGAAATAGAAAAAGGCAAAGTGTTTGGTTTGCTTGGGCCCAACGGTGCAGGTAAAACTTCTCTTATCCGCATCATCAACCAGATCACAGCCCCGGATTCCGGCGAGATACTGTTTAATGGAGAAAAGCTTAACCAGGTTCATGTTGAGCGCATAGGCTACCTGCCGGAGGAGCGCGGCCTGTATAAAAAAATGGAGATCGGCGAACAAATAATTTACCTCGCCCAACTCAAGGGGCTTACCAGGGATGAAGCCCGCCGCAGAACAAAATACTGGTTTGAGAAACTTGGGATACAAGGCTGGTGGAACAAAAAAATTGAAGAGTTATCTAAGGGCATGCAGCAAAAAGCTCAATTTGTAGCCACGGTACTCCATGAACCTGAATTACTGATTCTTGATGAGCCTTTTACCGGCTTCGACCCGGTAAACGCGGAGATCATTAAGAATGAAATACTCGAGCTTAATAAGAAGGGGGCAACCGTTATTTTCTCCACGCATCGCATGGAATCGGTAGAAGAATTATGTGATTCCATTGCCCTGCTCAATTTATCGCATAAGATATTAGACGGGAAAGTAAAAGACATCAGGAATACATACCGCAATGGCACCTACATCCTGGAGTATGAGGGCGATAGGCTGTCCGATAATGGCAGTGCGCCCTTTACTGTATTATCTGAAGCAAGCTTAGATGGCGGCAGGCAAATGAAACTTAAAATAAACACCGGTTGCAAGGTAAATGATGTACTGCAATATCTGCTGCCGCTTGTCGTTATCAATAGGGTAGAAGAGATAATACCTACCATGAACGAGATATTCATTCAAACTGTAAGTAACCCCAACTAGGCCATGCACAAGATACTCCTCATTATACAACGCGAATATGTATCCAGAGTAAAGAAAAAGTCGTTCATAGTAATGACCTTTTTGGTACCTGTGTTGTTTATCGGCATGATCGCCCTGACGGGGTACCTGGTGGCCAAACAGAATGAACTGGGAGATAAGAAAACCGTAGAAGTGGTGGACGAGAGCAACATGTTCCTAAACAAAATGAAGAACAGGGACAATATTGAGTATCACTATATCAACGATAATTACGCAACCGCAAAAGCAAACTTTTCGAAATCAGGATACAGCTACCTGCTTTATATTCCATCATCATTAACCGGGGTTCAGCTATTGAGCGAGAAAAAGGCAAGTGCTATTACCCTGCAAAATATTGAAAACGGATTGAGCGAAATTGCACAGGCGCAACGGCTGCTCAGCGCAGGCATAGACACTGCCGTACTGGCAAAGGCGCAAAAGCCCATCAGTATTGAAGCAAGGCAGATCACTGAGGCAGGTGAAAAAGATGCACAAACCTATATTGCCTATGGAATAGGCTTTATATCTGCATTGCTTATTTACATGTCGCTGTTCATTTATGGCTCCCAGGTGATGCGCGGTGTAATAGAAGAAAAAGTAAGCCGCGTAGTAGAGGTAATCATATCGTCCGTAAAGCCCTTCCAGCTCATGCTGGGAAAAATCATTGGTATTGGGCTGGTGGGCCTTACCCAATTTGTGTTATGGATAGTGCTTTCAATAGTGCTATCCACCGGGGCAGGCACCATGCTTGCAAATAGTAATGTGGAGTCAAAAAGCGCCCAGGTTACTCAAATGCAAAACGCAACTACGCCACGCGCCGCAGTTACTGCCGGCGGCCAGTCTCCCGAAAACAGTATGGCCGCTATCATGCGGTCGCTCGACAGCATACCTATAGCCTATACTATCGGCTGTTTTCTTTTTTATTTCCTGTTTGGTTATTTGTTGTATAGCGCCATATTTGCCGCCGTAGGCTCAGCGGTTGACAATGAAACAGAGACGCAGCAGTTTATGCTGCCTATCACCTTGCCGCTGGTCTTTACTTTTATATTGTCTATGAATTTCGTTATTAATAACCCCGATAGCCCATTATCCATCTGGCTTTCTATGATACCATTCACTTCACCCATAGCCATGATGATCCGGATTCCATTTGGTGTTCCTGGGTGGCAACTGGCTGCATCTATGTTGTTGATGATCACAGGGTTTTTATTTACCACTTGGGTTGCCGGCCGCATATACAGAGTAGGCATACTCATGTACGGAAAGAAGGCCAGCTATAAAGAACTGGCAAAATGGTTTATGTATAAGGAGTAAGATTATGGCTGCAGATAAACAATTCAGCATAGAGATTGATAAATTAACACGGTCGATTGAGAATGCTATTTCGGGTGATAGTTTCAAAACTGAAATTTTGCAAGTCACGTTAAAAGACATTAAAGCTTTAAAAACTAAAGATTGGCTTTTTGATTGGAAAGCAGAATATAAGAATAAACTAAGCACAATTTACAAACTTGTGATCGTTGACAATTCCAATGTTATCCAAGGGCTTATTAGTGTTGAAGACAGGAATGATCACATTTATATGAATTTGATTGAAAGCAATAAGCACAATAAGGGCACGCGAAAGCTGTATATTGGCGTACCCGGAAACCTTGTAGCATTTGCCTGCCTGTTATCGCTTGAAAAAAAGTATAACGGATATGTTTCCTTTGAATCAAAGACAAAGCTTATTTCTCACTATCAAAAATCGTTAGGAGCCAAAATACTTTTTAACAATGTTATGGCGATTGACAGGAGTGCCGCAATAAAACTTATCACACAATATTTCCCTGATTATTTGTACCTTTAACGTATGGTCAGAGAACCAAAAAATATAGATTTTCGCACTACTGGCAGGCATTTGTCAGAAGAGGAATTTCTTAAAATCAGTGAATGGATAAATAAACAAAACTCTAAAAAAATAAAAAATATTATGAAGCCGAAACTTCATACCAAGCCTATTATTAAAGAGAAAAGAATCGCTTCTCATACTGCGCTCAGGGAACGATGACAAAAATCTTTGAATATGCAATACACTTATAAAATACTGCTTCATAAGGAACCTGAGGGTGGTTATAATGTTTCAGTACCTGCGCTCCAGGGATGCATCACTTATGGAGAAGATATAGATGAAGCAATAACGATGGCTAAAGATGCTATAGGGTTATATATCGAAGAATTACAAAGCCGGGGCGAATCAGCGAAATTTGACTGTTTAAGATAACCATTAAACGATTTATGAGGGCAGTAGCAAAAAAAAACATCGGGCTTTTATTCGCTATTGCTAGTTCCTTACTTCTTACCAATATTTGTAATGCACAAATAGAACTATCATCAGGTATTGACCTAAGCTATCCCATTTTAATTAACAGTACCAATGCCAAATTGAATGACGGGCAGGTCAGTTTTGGTTTGCGGTTTGGCATAGCCTACAAGCCAGCCGAGACCCAGTTTTTTCCTATCCTCACAACAGCCTTTGGAAGAACAAGGCTGCCCCTGCAGCAGTTCGGACAGAATGTAGCATTCTGCGGCTACGACTACCTTAATGTCATGCTCAACGAAAACTACATTGTCCGCTTCCCTATGAGTGAGCTCTTTGTATATGGCGGCATCGGTTTTACCGATCTGATACACAAAGCGCCCGGTGTGGCAGGCCCCGGCGGCGAAACAATGCAGATAACAGTAGATTCCATCAAATATCCCAGTAACGTTTCCCCGGCCCTGAACATCGGATTTGAATATAACTATGGAGAATCCGCGGGTAAAGATCTTTACCTCACTATGGGCCTCAATTTCCAGTATATATTATTGCTTCCGGAAAGGAATACGTATTATCTCAAAGTGGATGAACGTTATGGTGTGACCAACTATTACAAAACATCCCTCACCGGCAATGTGATCGCCCCCGGATTTTACATAGCCATACACTACTTGCTGCATGTGCACAAAAAAAGTGGGATGTATTTGTAATGACCTCGTTTTTGCAACTTTCTCAATAAGCTTGTATCAAAACATCGGTAGGGATATGTAATTTTTCATGCAATTGCCTTACCATATCAAGGGTCAATTTTCTCTTCCTGTTCAGTATCTCACTTGTTCTGCTTTTTAAGCCTATTATTTTTGCCAGATCAGTCTGATTATAGCCAAGCTGCTCCATCCTGAATTTTATAGCTTCCACAGGGTCAGGGAATCCGATAGGAAAGTGTTCATCTTCATATTTCTCTATCAGTATACCCAACACTTCCAGCTCGTCTCCTTCACGAGTACCCTTTTTTGCATCAAAAATTTTTTCAAGCCTGGTCAGTGCGTGGCCGTATTCCCTTTCGGTTTTTATTGGTTTTATCATAACTACGCTATTTTAAACTGTTTCCGCATTAATTTTATCATATTCCGAGTGAGTGCCTATAAACCTGATCCAAACCATTTGATAATCATAATTGATTTTTATTATTAGCCGGTAATTATTGCCTTTAATATTAAATACGACCCGGTTGCCCGGTAAAATGCTCGCACATGGATATTCGCTCTTAATATCGCCCGGATTATTCCATTCGCTTTTCCCCGTTTCCCTGTACCATGCAGTCAGTTGTTGTTCACAATCAGGATGTTTCTCCCAAAAAGAACGTAATATTTTCTTTGCAATTATTCTCAACCAAACACGTTTCTCACAAAAGTACGACAAAGTTCCCAAAATGGGAAATACGCTATTGTACTTGCGCTGTACCCATTTTCCACCCATTCGCATTTGAGCAATTAAACAATTACTTTTGCAGAAAATCTCCAATTTCCCTGATGCGTAGCTGGTGGTGGAAAATACTTTGCCTGGTGCTGGTGGGCTATACCGTGATTGGCGGCTTCCTGATGCCGGTACCGCGGTTGGATATTCTCAATGAAACGATACGCAACCTGTATTTCCATGTGCCTATGTGGTTCACTATGATTGTGCTGTATGCCGCTGCGTTTTACTATTCGATTAAGTACCTGCGTACAGGCAATTTGCAGGATGATGTATATGCAGTGCAGTTTACTAATACAGGGATATTCTTTAGCATCATAGGGCTGCTCACCGGCATGGAGTGGGCGCAATACACCTGGGGCGCCGCATGGAGCAACGACCCTAAGGAACTGGGCACTGCAATGAGCATGCTCATATACTTAGCTTACAGCATATTGCGCGGCGGATTGAAAGATGACGAAAAGAAGGCTAAGATAAGCGCGGTATATAATGTATTTGCTTTTGCCATGATGATACCCTTGATCTTTGTTCTGCCCCGAATGGTTGACTCGCTACATCCTGGCAATGGCGGCAACCCCGCATTTAAGCAGTATGACCTGGATAAATATATGCGCTTTGTTTTCTATGCGGCTGTGCCAGGGTGGATATTATTAGGTGTATGGATAGCCACCCTGAAAACACGGTTGGCATTGATAAAATATAAAAGAGAAATTGATTTTTAAAGTGATCTTCCCGGTAAACGCACAGAGGCAAACGTATTTTGGGGGAGTCAGATCATAAAGTTGCTGTGCGGGGCCGGAAGAAAAAATAAATGGAAATACTAAAAACAAGATAATGGGTAAGCAGGCATTAACAACCGTTTTTTTAATATTAATAACTACTACCTTTGCGGGCGCTCAGACAGCGATGGCTGATACCATGCGCTCTAATGGTAAAATATACGTTGTGGTTACAGTATTAGCTACTATATTTGCGGGAATTTTTGCTTACCTCGTGATTCTTGACCGCAAAATCACAAAATTAGAAAAGGAAAAAAAATAAATATTTGATCATTTAACATTTAAAAACTCAAGAAGTTGGAAACAGTAACTGCCAAACCGGCGCAAGCTCATTATAGCTTTTTTCAGGGAGTGGAACGCAGCTTTGATCTTGCTGCCAAATATACCCGTTTCGAATCAGGTATCCTGGAACAGATAAAGGTGTGTAATTCCGTTTATCAAATGAGATTCCCTGTGCGTATCGGAGATAAGATAGAAGTAATAGAAGCCTATCGTGTGCAGCATTCTCACCACAAACTTCCTTGTAAAGGCGGTATTCGTTACAGCATGGATGTAAACCAGGATGAAGTAATGGCCCTTGCATCACTAATGACCTATAAATGCGCCATAGTGAATGTACCTTTTGGCGGTGCAAAAGGTGGTATAAAAATTAACCCGAAACAATACACGGCATTTGAACTGGAAAAGATTACCCGTCGTTATGCCAGCGAACTGGTAAAGAAAAACTTCATTGGCCCTGGTATTGACGTGCCTGCTCCGGATTACGGCACTGGTGGTCGTGAAATGAGCTGGATAGTTGATACTTATGCTTCCCTGAAACCAGGCGAAGTGGATGCGCAGGCATGCGTGACGGGCAAACCTGTTACACAGGGCGGTGTACGCGGACGTACGGAAGCTACTGGCCTGGGCGTGTACTACGGCATAAAAGAACTGTGCGGCGTAGAAGCAGATATGAAGAAAATTGGTTTATCCACAGGCGTAGAAGGCAAAAAAATAATCGTACAGGGATTGGGCAATGTGGGTTACCATGCGGCTAAGTTCTTTTTTGACAATGGCGCTATCATTGTAGGCCTTTCCGAATATGAAGGCGGTATCTATAATGAAAAGGGCCTGGATATTTACCAGGTGGTTGACCATCGTAAAGCGACCGGATCATTGCTTAACTACCCCGGCGCAACCAATCTCCGCTCTGGCGCGGAAGTGCTGGAAATGCCCTGCGATATATTGATACCTGCTGCGCTTGAAAACGTGATCAATGGCAGCAATGCCGCACGCATCCAGGCCAAAATAATAGGAGAGGCCGCCAATGGCCCCCTGACGCCTGAAGCTGATGAGATACTGAACGAAAAAGGTGTAATCGTGGTACCGGATATGTACCTGAACGCAGGAGGTGTAACCGTATCTTATTTTGAATGGCTGAAAAACCTGAGCCATGTGCGCTTTGGCCGTATGGACAAACGTTTCAGCGAAAACCAGAATACCTTTTTACTGAAATCTGTGGAACAGCTTACCGGCAAAAGTGTGACAGATACGGAGCGCACGCTCATACTGCACGGCCCCGACGAAGTGGATCTTATTTATTCAGGACTGGAAGATACCATGATCGGTTCTTACCATGAGATCAGGGAAGCTTTGTTATCTTTAGGTAATAGCGTGAATATGCGCACGGCAGCATTTACCGTGGCTATCAATAAGATAGGCGTTGCTTATGAAGAACTGGGGATATTCCCATAAGCCGGCTCGCTCAAGTTGGGCTTAGTAGTAGGTAATGTATTTCCCGCTTCAGAAAGCCGTTTAACAAGATTCTTTTCCGGTGCTCTAACGGCCCGAAGCTGAAATATTTTGTTAAAGCCAAATTCATAGCTTCCCTCTATAAGCCATGGGGTTACCTTTGCACAATGAAAAACAAGACCGCTATTTTCCTCGTCTCATTTTTTATGCTGCTGGGTATTGGTTTCCTCGGTTATTACTACAAGATCAGCCATGAACAAAAGGTCTCGGCACTACCCATTGTGGGCAATGACCAGAACCACCATATTGCCCCGTTTTCATTTGTAAACCAGGAGGGAAAAACCATTACCAATGACGATGTAAAAGGCAAGATATGCGTAGTTGAATATTTCTTTGCTACCTGTAAAGGCATGTGCCCCAGGATGAATGAGAATATGGAGAAAGTGTACAAGGCTTTTCGCGGCAACAGGAACGTACTTATATTATCGCATACCGTTGACCCGATAAAAGATACCGTACAAGCTCTTAAGGCCTACAGCCTGCGTTTTGATGCCGACCCCACCCAATGGATGTTCCTTACCGGCGACAAAAAACAACTGTATGATATGGCTCGCTACAGCTACCTCATCAGTGCAGATGATGACACAACCGGGGTAAGCGTTGACAAAGATTTTATCCACGATAAACATTATACACTCGTTGATGGCTATGGCCGTGTACGTGGCTTCTATGACGGGCTTTCCCCCGGCGATATCAGCAAGTTAATTGGAGATATTAATACATTGCTGAAGGAAAACCTCTGACCTCTGTAATGTTACAATACGCCCTGATTTTTGGGAGGTGGCCTATTTCCTGATTTTGGTGCCGTTCATTGACTTTCCGTACCCCCTACCCCAAAATTGGTGTCTGTAATAAAGAGCGAGGTTGCCGGATTTTGGCAACCTCGCTCTTTATTACAATTCTCTATCAGCTATTCCCCTACATTCAGATGCATTACTGCGCGCCTGTTTTCCATTCTTCCTTCCTCTGTTTTATTACTTGCGGCAGGAGATTTACTGCCATGTCCTAATACCTTTATTCTCCTGGCGCTGATACCCATTTTTATAAGGTGCTGCTTCACGGCATTCGCGCGTTTCAACGACAGCGCTTTGTTATAAGCTGGCCTGCCGGTAATGTCGGTATATCCATCCACTATGATATAGGAAGATTTGTCTTCCTCCAGCAATTTCTTAGCCTCCTCCAGTACTGGATAAGAAGACTTATGGATCACTGTTTTGTTCACTTCAAACATTATCGGTGTACTAACTTTCACTGCGTCTTCCACGGGTTTTGGAGGATAGGGACATCCATGGTTATCAGCTGGACCCGGCTCATGAGGGCATTGGTCTATATTGTCTGGTACGCCATCGCCATCGCTGTCCGGGCAGCCGTTAAATTGTGCAAGACCCGGTTGATCTGGGCAAAGATCATCTTTATCAGGTATGCCATCGCCGTCGCGATCCGGGCAGCCGTGTGTCGAAGCAGGGCCGGCCTGGTAAGGGCAGGCGTCGTCTTTATCGGGTATGCCGTCGCCATCGCTATCCGGGCAGCCATGGAATTTAGCAATTCCGGGAACATGCGGGCAGGAGTCCTCGTAATCCGGGATCCCATCGCCATCACTATCCGGGCAGCCATGAAACTGCGCCAGGCCATATGTATATGGGCACCAGTCATTCTTATCCGGGATGCCATCGCCATCGCTGTCTTTTGTTTTACCAAAGAGGAAACGCACCCCTACATTAATTCCGTAGGACTGACTGTTAGCCGCAGATACTGTGTTTAAAACAGAACTATAGTCGCCCAGCTTATTGGTGAGCATATAACCGCTGCTCGTAGTATTTTTAAACGGCTGGTACAAATAATAAACGCCAACATTAAGCGCCACATTATCAGAGAAAAAGTAGTTAACCGATGGCTGCAGCAAAAGTCCCACAGAGCCTGTCATATAAGATACAGAACCCGAATTATTATTTGGTTTTACACCAAGCCCCACATTATATCCGCCTGTGCTATGCAGCTCGTTAAACCAACTTTGTGCTGTAGGATAAAGATCGCTGGGTATAAAAGCGCTTTTTGTATAAAATACGTCATGCGTGTTCGGCGTTGCCCCGTTGTCATATACAGTAGGCAGTCCGTTTGCACTGCCAGGAGTGTATTGGTATATGGCCTCGTAATCAAAAGCGGCATTTGAAGTATAAGCATTGCGCTCCTGTATATTGATCAATGCGCCTGCGTCTGCAGTAAACCCAAACCTCTTCGAAAACCTTGTTTTATATTTCAGTAAGAGCGGAATATTCATATTACTGATCTGCAGGTTTTCTTTTACAGGCCGGTCAGATGTAATCAACTGCCTGAAAGTATTTCCCTGGTTATCCGTCGACTGGTATTCCACGTGGAAGTTGTTGCTCATAGTCAGGTCGCCCTGCTGCTGCAGGTACATAAACCCTGCCCCTACACCAAAGTGGCAACTATGCCCGAAGAAGTAGCCCAGTTGTGCGTCAAATCCATACGATGCTCCGTTAGTGAATTTGAGATTGCCGCCGGTATTGCTCACACTGGCAATGTTATTG
>Ga0206890_1329_pt1 | contig 11657 bp, 8 predicted proteins | sample Alteio_BWOrgHeat_58_FD_152960 | JGI IMG/M metagenome (GOLD analysis project Ga0206890, IMG submission 152960) | Enriched cells from forest soil in Barre Woods Harvard Forest LTER site, Petersham, Massachusetts, United States - Alteio_BWOrgHeat_Nextera6 ... | reverse complement strand
GCAGGATCACAGCGGTGGCCGGATGCGGTGAGCCGGGTTATAGTGGCGATAACGGCATTGCTTCAGCCGCGCGGTTAACCTTACTTAATGGCATTGCCGTTGACCGCGATGGTAATATATACATCGCCGATGAGTTTAACAATGCGATCCGTAAAGTTACGCCCGCCGGTATCATCACTACCTTTGCGGGCACAGGCGCGGCAGGTTATAAAGGTGACGGGCGGCCTGCTACTCATTCCCTTCTGAACCGGCCATATGGCGTAACTATAGACAAAGCAGGCAACCTGCTTTTTTCCGATACTTATAACAACGTTGTCCGCGCGATAGGCACGGATGGCAATATAAGCACCATCGCGGGCAATGGCAAAGAAGGCTATAGCGGCGATCACGGCCCCGCCACCAGTGCCCGTCTGAATCTGCCGGCCGGCATTACTACCGATAATTCCGGGAACATTTACGTCGCGGATGAGGGTAATAATGTTGTTCGTAAGATCGCCGTAAATGGAATTATTTCAACCATTGCAGGCAATGGCCGCAAAGGCTATGACGGCGATGGCGGGCAAGCCGGCAATGCCTCCTTGTCGGGCCCTCGCGATGTCGCCATTGACCCAATGGGCAATATGTATATCGCAGATTTTGGTAATCATGTGATACGTAAAGTAGTCCTGCAGCTTCCATTTCATGCCGCTCCCGTTAAAATCTTGCCGCTGGTTACCTTGCCCGTAACCATTATCCAGATGCCGCTTGCTTTTTCGCAGCCTATATCATCGGTGCTTGTTTTCATTACACCATCGCCCATGCCCAGGCTTCCGTTGTTAGCTACAGTACCCCTCCCCGTCCATGTGCCATCTATTATTCCCTCCCCTCGATTAGCTACAATAGCCCCTGTTATTATACAAAGGCCATTGGCTAGCGTAGAAATACCGTTGTTAACGACAAAAAAAATTTCTGTTTCTCCGCCTGTCATTCCCTCGCCGCCCCTGGCTGCAATCCCACCTATCGTGTCACGAAAGCCGGAAGTTAGCGGGGTCACAATGCCGGTATTATCCGTAATCCCCCTTCCGGTTAACATCCCATTCGTTGTTACGGTTTTATCCCCAGTTGCCATCGCCCCAACCACTATTCATACGCCCGGGATCATCTTGGTCAAACTGCCGTTACTACCCGCTAAAGTGCTTCCCGGCATACTCCCGGTAGCGGGCGGGGCTGCCTCATCTGCTTTCGTGGTTGTACCCCCTGTAGTTATACAAGTGCCGGCGGCCAAAATACCAATATTACCCTCGATAGCATTTCCCGTTTCGTTTCCGTTTCCCGACACATTGCAACAACTGGTTGAAATCCCAGCCGTTGATGCCCCGCAACCCGAAGAGACACCACCACCTCCGCAAAATGACGAAGACAAGGTATCAGTGTCTATAAGTGCTGACAATACAATGACCATCACCTCCGAAAAAGGCAGCTACACATCTTTTACCATTACAAGCATGCTTGGAGAAACAATAATAGAAGAGCCAATCAACGCAAAACAAACCAGCGTGAAAGTTACCACCCTGCCACCCGGCAACTACTACATTAATCTGAAAAGCGATAAGGACACAAAAACGCTGAGATTTGTAAAAGAAAATTGAAAGAAGTGACAAACAGGTTCAAGCAGTCTCAAATAAGCATTTTGCAAAAGTGTTCTCCATGTCACAACCGTCCTTTCTAAAATAAAAAAACCATGGTTTGGCCCCATTTTTCCGCAGCCCCATTTTCTGAAACCAGCTACCGCAGCCCTTTTCCGGCCGAAAATAAATTTTACTACCCGTACCAATACGCAAAACATTTTCTACCGTAGTATATTTACAACAATCAAAATCTCCAAACCCATGACTCTAAAATTACAAAAAAATGATCCCGATAGATATCGGGAGAAAATCGTCGGGAAGATCCGGGAAAAAAGTTTCACTTTCCTAAAATGTACGGAAAGTGGGGGTGTGGCGCCCGCCTTCAGGCACACCCTTTAGCAATCATTTTTCGGTTTTTTTGCTCACAACGTTATGAAATGTTATGAAATGTTATGTTTTTATCATCAATTTTATTATAATATTACATATTTTAATCATGTTACAATAAAAAGCCGCCCCAAAAATCTGGAAATTTCCCTGCTATCAAACGAAAACCGGGAGAAATACATATCACATTACACTATATTGAAGGGAGCCCGTTAACCAATTAACTTTTTAACCTTTTAACTCTTTAACCAATAACCCCATTTGCCAACAAAATCTTAAATAACGTACTTGATTATCACCTAATTAAACGAATAATATAAACCGGAGTCTTAACACAGTGGCAGGATTTTTGTATGGAAGTTTTGTCACCTTACCTTATGTATTTCTATTTATATTTACAATATAATTCATTTTTTGAATCTTATTAAACTAATTGCAATGAAAAAGGGATATTTCTTTATGATGATTGTTTGCCTGTTGTCAGGCCGGGTACAGGCGCAAAATGCAAGTTTTGATACGGTAGCGGTTGGTATTCTCGACAGGATGAGCGAGATCATCGGCCAGTTAGGCTCTTGTGCCGCTACTGTAAAAACGAACTACGATGTAAGCAGCCAGGAACTTGGATTGGTCAAGCATTCCGACATAGAGCATGTATTCATCGGCGGCCCCGACAGGATGCTGGTAAAGTCTGAAGGCGACAAGGGCAGCAGGTCTTTAGTGTATAATGGGCATACGCTCAGCTATTATTCGGTGGACAAGAATCATTATGCACAGACCGATGTGCCCTCGTCAATAGTGGATATGATAGATTTTATGAACAAGCATTATGGCATTGTATTCCCAATGGCCGATTTCCTGTACCCCACTTTTGTGGGCGATATTTTGGCGGAAGCCAATAGCCTCGTATTGCTTGGCATGACAAAAGTGGATGGTAAAGATTGTTTTCATATTGCCGGAACTGCGAAAAACAAAACATTCCAGTTCTGGATAGCCGACGATGCCTATTATCTCCCCGTTAAATTAGTGGTCATTAACACGGACAAACCAATGAACCCCCAATACGAAGCCACCTATTGCGACTGGCAGATAAACCCCGACCTCCCTGCCGCAATATTCGACTTTAAAGTGCCGCAGAGCGCTAAAAAAATAAAACTGGTTCCATTATCCGCAAAAAAATAATTTCAAGCTTAATAATTAATATCATGAAATCGATAAAAGAAATAAGTGAGGATTGCAAAATAAATCCTACGAAGTTGAATAGTTATTTTTCTTTTATGCGAGTCGCAAAATCTGCGAATAGTGAGCTATTTAAAGACTTTTGCGATGAAGCAGAAATGGAAAAGAACAGTCAAATTGGAGGATTTATTTTGCAATCCTCACGAAAGTTCGCAAGCATAATTAGTCTGTTATTCTTTGCTGCCATTTTCATGCCGCAGAGCATCATGGCGCAGCACTTTAGTCACGGCGGTGGAGGTGGCGGCGGCGGCCGTGGTGGAGGTGGTGGCGTAAGAATGGGCGGCGGAGGTGGCGTAAGAATGGGCGGTGGAGAACATGCTCCTTCTTCCATTAGCAGAAGTTTTAATGGTGGCGGCCGCGATTTGGGCAACCATGCGTTCCGCTCAGGCCCTGCTATTCGTCCGGGCCGCGCAGTAGGCGGTGGGTTCCATAACGAGGGCGTTTTTCATCATGGTGACGGGATGCATCCTTATGCATATCACCCCTACCATCCCTACATGTGGGGCCCTTACTGGCATCCTTTTGGATATTTTGCCGCTGCGCTCACTGCAGATGCTATATTTTTTAATCTTGCAGGCCAGCAATATTATTATGATAACGGGGTTTATTACGAGCCCACGAACGGAGGATATACTTCTGTAACGCCGCCAATCGGCGCCGTCGTAGGCTACTTACCGGCCGGCTATCTGACGATACCTATGGGAGATGCTACTTATTTTTACTATGCAGGCGTGTTTTATGTAAGCCAGGGCGGCTCATTCAGAGTAGTACCGGCACCGGAGGGTGCTATCGTCACCGAGATACCCGAAGGAGCTACAGACCAAAACATAAACGGCCAGGATTATCTGCTGTACAACAATACTTATTATCAGCCAATATCCCAAAACGGGCAGGATGCTTATGAGGTCGTAACGGTGAATTAAGTAACAATGTGCGTGTTGGCCAATTCCATTAACTTTGCCATCGTTTCTTAAATCAAAGTGTGTTTGGAAAAATCATCGGGAAGGCTGGTTTTAATAGTTACGGCATTTTTTATCTGCCTGGCTCTTTCGCGGAACTGCTATGCCCAGATAACACCGGATACCACATATAGCGGTGTGACACAGGATACTGCAATGGTTAAAGTGCCGCGGGCAGGTACATGGGTGCCTAAACCCGCCGACAAAACGGATACGGCAGTAACTGAAGTAGCCGCGACAGACTCAATACCCGACTCGCTCGCAAAGGCAGGCCCATTCCAGCCGAACCCTAAAAAATCAGGCATGTACTCCGCTATTCTGCCCGGCCTCGGTCAATTATACAACAAGCAATATTGGAAAGTGCCTGTAGTCTATGTAGGGTTGGCGGTAGCGGGTTATTTCATTGTAAACAACCTAAACAATTATCGTTCATACCGGCAAGCGTACGTCAATAGAATAAATAACCCTGATTACATAGATAAATATACAGGCGTCTACGATGAAGCACAGTTGCAGCAATTGCAAAACGACTATAGTAAATACCTTGATATTACGGTGCTCATCACAAGTATAGCCTATGTGTTGCAGGTGCTGGACGCAGTAACTTCCGCCCACCTCAAAAATTTTGACATTTCAAGGGACATATCCATGAGGATGAAGCCGGTAATATACCCAACAGGCGCTGGAATAGGGCTGGTAATGAATTTTAAGCGATGAAACAGCTTTTTAACAATCCAGGCAAAAATTAGCTTGTTCAGGACGACAAAACCTCCCGGTTAATCAGGGCCAGTAAGGTTTTCGCCCTTTCATCAAGGGAGTACTGTTTTTGCGCTCTTTCGTAGCCTGCAGCTTGTATTTGCAGCCGGAGCGATGTATGCTCCAGGAAATATTTTATCTGCGTTACCAGTTCTTCAGGCCCGCTGAAAAAGCCCGCTTCTATATTTTCCTCGAAATATTGCACAGACTCTTCATTGCGCTCATGCAGCATGAAGCCGGATGCACCCGGTATGTGAAAGGTCCGTGAGGTAATAAGGTCGCCCGAAGATGAGCCTGCAACCTGCTCAGACAATATCCCCAGGTTTATTGCAGAACATTGTATACCTATTGCATAAAGGTCGCCCAACATGGCGGTATGCTGTATGCTGTCTCTTATCGCCGGAGCGGTGGATTTATTCCATTGTTCTCCCCAAATCTTCAAATCAATTTCCGGGCACTTTTCTTTTAAGTACGACAGCCATTTTTCCTTCTTGGGCGACCATGTGCCAATAAAGGAAACATCACATCCGAACTTTTTTTTGTCCTCAGTGCTTATAGCTAACTTCCGGTGTATCTCAAGGTCAAAGCCATGTTGTATGAAGTAAGCCTTCTTCACGCCAAAGTTCGATGTCATATCGGTAATACCGAATGTTTTGGTGGTCACTACCATGTCATAAAGCGGTATGGATTGGGGTATATTCGGCCCGTGCGCTGTCATGCTGACATCGGGGTAAAACAATACGAGCTTACAGCCGTTTTGCTTAGCAAAGTCCAAAGTAGCAGAAAGCACAAACACACCTTTATACACCAACACGAGATCAGGATTAAAAAGAGTGATTTTTTTTCTTATCATATTGTTATACTCCTCCACCTGCAGCGGCCGTATCAAACGTTCGGCAATCTTGGTCAGCTTTCTTTTTGTTCGCAGGCTTATGAAATAAAACTCATCGACCACTTCCATAAGGCATCCTTGCCGGCTTAGCGCTCTAAAGAGGCCGCCTGCATCACTGCCCCTCCACAACGGGCCTATCGCAAGTATCTTCATGAGCTTTTGTTTTATCTAGGGTTAAACAACTGTAAATATCTAATTTACTTTACAAACCACGAAGCCAAAGCCCTGCGGATGGTCAGCTAATTTTATGCCTAAAAATTTATTTTCATCGCTTGTGTTCCAGTCGTATATGACGGTGCATTTGCCGGCCAATTGGGGAGGAAACGGGTGGTTCACTTGTTGAACGATAATTACGTCCCCTTTTTTTACATTTTCCCCTGTGAATATTTTTACATTATCCAGGCTGTCAAATAATGACCATAGGCTGTTTGTAGTATAAAATCCGGGATAGGTTGCGGCTATTTTATTCACTATCGGCCTTGCATGATTATAGTCCTTTCCATCATTTTTGTACTGGATAAATAAAATAACATCGCGGATAAAAACCAAACTCCCCGCCGCATAAGTTAAGAAAGCAACAGAGGTAAGATAAGATTTCATCTTCAAAGGGCTTGGCGCAAACATTTTTGAAAACACGTATACGGTAATAGGTAAAATAAACCCGGTGGCATTATATACGGCAGGCGCAGCATATAGTATAAATTGGATAATCCCACCAAGAATGAATAGCTGGACAACTATCAATAGTATTTTGTTGATAACCGGCATATTTCGCCCTGAAAGCATTCGGGGGCCAAAAAGCTCTTTTATATAGCAAATGCATGCTAAAACAAATACAAATACAAACCCAAAATTAAGCGGTGCCATAACCCAGTAGTGTATAAATAGCGATATGCTCCTGTCACTACGGGTAAATACATAGGAGATATGGAGTCTAATGCCGGTAAGCGTACTTACAAGGCCGTTTGGAGATAATGCAAGTATGATACAGAATCCGCCGACAACCGCAATAAGTCTTATTCCGTTCAATGTGATGGCGCGGGAAATATTTTTTGTATTAACAAGCTCGTAGGTAAGAAAAAAAAGAAAACAAAAATAAAAGCATGTCAGTTGGGTTGCGAGGATTAGCGAAAATAGAACACAGAGAAAAAAGTTATAAAAAACTTGTCCGTATTTTCCTCTTTGCTGGTAAAGTAAGTAAACCAGGAATACAAGTATCGTAGTCAGGCTCTCTGGCCTGCCTACTGTCGGTAACAGGTACGTCGCAACATAAGTGACCGAAAGGATGATGAGTATCTGTAACCCGGTGTTTATCTTTTCAGTTAGCAAAGAAATAATTACTCTGGTGTACAATAACAAATTAACAACGCTAAAAAAAGAGCAGAACAAAAATATGGTTTTAATGCCCGGTTTTATTTTGCTTAATGTTCCAAGAAGTAAAGGGAAAAAAGGAACATAATAGTTGAACCGGTTTGTGTGGGTGGGATCTGTAAATTGGGTTACGTAGTATAGCGGGTTGGCAAGCCCATAACCCTTTGAAAACAGCAATGCGGGAGGAATAAAAACTATAGAATCAGTTCCGGGAACAGGGAAAACATTCCATGCATATATAACGAGTATGACACAGACAATAACGCTCCAGGAATAAAATGCTATTTTAAACGTATTCATAAGGTAATAATAGGCATCCTCATGTTTTCTTTACTATTTTTTTTATTATGAACAAGGTGAAATATAAAGACATAAGGGAGATTACAATCTGGAGATCCGCACCAAAACTACTCATCGATACAATTAAAACATAGCCGCCAAATATGATTCCTGTGAGATTATATTGAGAGGAATAAAATTTAGTAGCATTCCATAATATAGCAAAAAATGCCCCCGTGAACAAGCTTCCAATCATCACCCCCATCCATCCAAAATCTAAATAAAGCTCCCCCGCAATCATCATATTTATCGAATTAGTCGACCTAACATGCTTGCCATAATGACTCCCTGTTATTTCAGTAGCGAACCATGAGCCGAGAGCAATAGTTGGTTTATCGGGCCAAAGGAAACGGGGGATAAGCCCTGCTAACAAGGGTTCAGATACTTTGCCATTATAAAAACCGTTTTCCTTAACCAATCTCATTACTGAAGTCAGCTGAGACAAGTTAGAAGTTCTTTCCAATAAACCTGTTCCTTCATTTACATTTTCAAAATTGCTATTGCCCGCTATTTCCGTATTTCTAAAGATCACAGCAGAAAAGTTAGATCTGTTTGACTGCAAAGATTTAAATATACTTGCATATATTGCCAATATGATTAGGAGGGGAATGATACGGTAAGTAAATAAATATTTCAAATTCTCTTTACCTATAAAAAACCCTGCAAACAAAGATACTGTTGGCAATATTAAATCGAATCTAAGAAATGCTGATATTATTGCTATGTAAGTGATAACAATATATAATGTCAATGCATATGCTCTGTATGTTTTACTGTTTTCCTTTGTCCATAGCCGGGCAAAAAATAATATACTGAAAATATTGATTAATTTAAAATCAGATCCAAGTTCTAAAGGTGAGTTGGGGAATATTATTTTCCGCAAATTGATTATTAATAAAATCCAGAATAGCAAGCTAAAAATTTTCTTATTATTGATTTCTATCGCTATTGACGGTAAACCTTTGCTTGAAAGAAAATCATAACCAAGCATAATAAATGTACACGAGATGCACCATAATTTTATGGCCTCACCTATTAGCGCAGGAACCAAAAAATTGCCAGGTCTGATGGTCCCTGTCTTATACTCATTTATTAAAGATAAATTGGCATAATTAACGAGTATAACGCTGGCGTAAAATAAAAATATAGGAGTAACAAACGCTTTTTTATACTTTCTTAAATATAGCACGATTAACATTGCGCATTGTACAGATAATAAATAATTTAGCGTTATTGGAGATAGCGCATCAGAGAATAGTACGTACACAAATAAAAATATGATATTTATCATATTGCCGCAGTTTTTTATTATTTCCCTCTAAATCTCGATGCCAAATATTTTCCTAACTTAATTGAAGGCCGTTCAATGCATAAATAGTAGCCGTACGAAACTAATAAACACGAGGTAATGACAGTAAGAACCTGGTATTTGTAGTTTGTGAATCTAAAGTAATAAAGAACAAAAAGGATAACAACTACATGTATCAAATATAAGCTGTAGGAAATTCTTCCCAGAAATTGAAACGCCGCCTTATTCAAGACTTTCTTAATTGAACCGAAATTCGATATACAAATAATTATTAACAAGATACTCCCTATAGCAATCATATAGTCATTAATAAAAAACAGAAAATTGTCTTTGTCGTATTTTACAAACCACACTATCAACCATTCCCAATTACACAATATTGAAATTACAACATAGGTGGTAACTATATAAAAAGCATTAGTAACTCTTAAATTTCTAAATTTCATCCTATGTTTATATAAAAGCGAACCGAATAAGAAGAAAGGCAAATAATAAAGATTCCTGGCTATTATATCTAAATTAGATATAGTATGCGCGGCTAATTTTAGGATGATTAAATATGCGACAATAAAAATCATGTTACTATAAAAATTTAACCGTTTTATGAGCATAATACAAAAGGGAAGTATGATTGCGATTTCAATTTCAATAATTACTGTCCACAGCGGAAAATTTACTATATCAACTTTCCCGTGCAGTAATAATAAATAAATATAATCGCAAATATTTATTTTGGTATTCCATGATCGGTTAAACTGGTAACTTATCTGCTCAGTCTCATGACTACCCTGGTAATAATTGAGCAAAAAAACAGATATTGTTATAATGATAAAATAGGGTATGTATAATCTGCATATTCTCTTTATTAAGTAGCTACCATAATAAAATTTTAAGCCATTGTAATGAGAAATTGATAAGACAAATCCACTTAATACAAAAAATAAAATGACCGCTGCGCGTCCGTTCCAAAAGATATGCAATGGAGAAAATGAAAAAACACTCAATAGGAAGCCCGCGCCCGCAATGGATTTTGAAGATAAAACCCCATAGATGCCTGGGTACACTGCAAAACAATGATTGAGTAAAACCGTAAATGCAGCAACACCCCTTAATGCATCTAATTCAGGTATGCGTTCATTGTTCATTAAATGCCGGATTAAGAGCGGGGTGACATAAAATTATGCTTTTTGCAGTTAACATCAAGGACGGAACACTAGCGAATGTGAGCGAATCGGGTATATATGGCTAAACAGCGAACTGCATTGTTTTTTTAAACCTCCTGCTTCGCCACAACAACAACAAATTTCAACCTCAAGAATAAAAGGTTTTCAAACCATTTGCCTTGCTTTCAGCTCCAGGTATTTATTAATGACGTCAACGGTAAGCGCTTGCGGAGTAGTGAGAATGGAAAGGATGCCGTGGCGCCGTAGTTCTTTTACGATTTGCCTCTTTTCAAGGTCGAACTGGTCGGCTATGGTTTTTATGTAGATACCCTCAATAGTATCGGGGTTTGATTCGTGTATTTCCTTAAGCAAAGTGTTTTGGAAAAAAATAACAACAACCAGGTGCCTCTGCGCTATCTTTTTGAGGAAGGGAAGTTGCCGCTCTAACGAAGAATATGTCTCGAAATTCGTAAAAAGCAGGATCAGGCTGCGCTGTGTGATACCACGATACACTGTGCTCCAAACGGCTTCGTAGTCGCTTTCCTTAAATTCCGTTTGTTGCTTGTATAGCGTTTCCAGTATTCGGTGTAGTTGGTCATTGCGCCGGTCTGCGGCTATTATATCGTTTACTTTATTGGAAAAAGTGATCAGCCCTGCTTTGTCCTGTTTTAGCAGGGCTACATTCAGCAAAGCAAGGCTGGTATTGATGGAATAGTCGAGCAATGTCATACCCGCAAATGGCATCTTCATGTTGCGGCCTTTGTCTATGAGGCAATAGATTTGTTGTTGTCGTGCATCTGTAAAGGTGTTTACCATTACATTATTGCTTCTTGCCGTAGCTTTCCAGTTTATGGTGCGAACGTCATCCCCTTGCACATAATCTTTTATTTTCTCAAATTCCAGGCTGTGCCCTAATCTGCGTATTTTTTTTACCCCGGTCAGTGTATTGCCGCTAATGGCCAGCAATTGGTATTTTCTTAATTGCTGGTAAGAAGGGTAAACTTTCACAGTAACAGGTTCGGCAATATTAAACCGTCTCTGCAGCAAACCTATAGGGCTTGATGTAAAGCTGATCAGGCGGCCGAAGCTGAACTCCCCGCGGGATAGGGGCCGTAGAGTATAAGAAACAGTTGTTCTTGATCTGTATCCTAAAGTAACTGGCAAATGAAAATTTCTATCCTGGAATTGGAAGGGCAGTTCATCAATCAGTAAGCCTTTTATTTTGAAAGGGTATGAATTGGAAACAGACAGCGTAACAATATTATCATCACCTATACTGAAACGGGGCGAAAGAATTCTTGCGGCTTTGATTCCCCCTTTTACAAAAAAGAGGAGTATATAATCAAATAGCGTAAACAGGATTACCACAGCGCTGCTTATCAACACGGGCCTGTAAAGAATAGAAACAAAGTAAGATAGGAATAACAAAATAACACAGCCCCCCAGCAGCAGAAACCACCTCCTGCTGACAAACAGATCACCTATGTATTTTTTTATCAAATCCATAAACCCCAACCCCTAAAGGGGCTTTTCAATGTTATTTATATATGCTTCAATCTTCTGGATTATGAATTCTAATTTCTGTTCAACTTGTTCGTTTGTAAATCTGATAAAAGATATTCCCTCGGCTTCCAGGTT
>Ga0206890_1327_pt1 | contig 11700 bp, 14 predicted proteins | sample Alteio_BWOrgHeat_58_FD_152960 | JGI IMG/M metagenome (GOLD analysis project Ga0206890, IMG submission 152960) | Enriched cells from forest soil in Barre Woods Harvard Forest LTER site, Petersham, Massachusetts, United States - Alteio_BWOrgHeat_Nextera6 ... | reverse complement strand
TCGTTAGCGGTTGTAAGGGGGTTTAAGCAGGAGATAAAAGATAAAGTGCGCGGCTTTGACGGCGATATCAAAGTACTTAAGTACGACCGCAATAATTCTATCGAATATTCCTCATTTCAAACGGATGCTGATTTTTTCAGAAAGGCAAAAAACAGCCGTTTTATTAGCCGTGTTATGCCTTTTGCCACCAAACCGGGCATTATCAAAACAAAAGATGAAATTGAGGGCGTAGTGCTAAAAGGGGTTGATAAAACGTATGACTGGTCGTTTTTTAAAAAGAACCTTGTTGCAGGCAAGGTAATTGATTTTACCGATACCACAGAAGCGAAGAAGCAGATCATGGTATCAGACGTTATTGCAAAGCGGTTGAACATTAAGCTGGGCGATAAGTTTTTGATGTATTTTGTACAGGAGTCGATGCGCATACGGCCATTCAAAGTGGTGGGTATATATGACTCGGGGGTTGAAGATATTGATAAAACCTACGTAGTTGGCGACCTTGCCCTGATACGAAATTTAAATAACTGGACCGATGATACCATTGGCGGTTATGAACTTAGAGTGGCCGATTTTGACCAGCTGGACGCTGCCGCTAAATTTACCGATGATATACTACCCCTGCGCCTGAAAGCCTATACGGTAGTTGAAAACTACCCGAACATATTTGAATGGCTGCAATTACTGGATGTAAACACCCAAATTATACTGGTATTAATGCTTATTGTAGCGGTTATTAATATGATCTCGGCATTATTGATCATGATACTGGAGCGTACAGCCATGATAGGCATATTTAAAGCCATGGGCGCTACCAATTGGGCTATACAGAAGATATTTTTATATAACGCGGCTTACCTGGTGGGTTTGGGCATGCTATTCGGTAATGTATTTGGGCTGGGGCTGGGTTTGTTTCAGTTAAAAACGCAGTTTTTCAAACTCGACCCTGCGTCGTATTATATGTCGTTTATCCCTATTCAAATTAACTGGATGGACGTGATATTGCTTAACATTGGCACCATGGCCATCTGTTTGCTGGTATTAATTATCCCGTCTATGTTAGTGTCCCGGATAACCCCGGTAAAGGCTATTCGGTTTAAATAATTTAGAGTATGCGGTAACTTATACCGAAACGTATGAGGCGGCTTTTAGCATCATAACCAGCATCGCCAATCATATTTTTTTCATAATTGGTTAGCCCCCGGGCATAACTTGCGTTTATACCAAACTTATTGTAATATGCAGCTAACCCCATTTTAAGCCTAATATCTGTAGGCGCGTTGGGCCTTTTAACGTCGGTTTGATATGTTGTGCTATTATTATAATTTGTGCCATTATAAAATATTGTTGTTGCATTGCCCTTATCATAGCTGTTGATATTAAAGGCAATATCCGCGCCGGGTAAAATATCTAACCTTACTTTTCTATAATGGAAACGATAGCCAATATAGGGGTTTAGGTTTATGAACATATCCTGCAAATAAGTTGCGCCTGTAGCTTGTGAAGAGCTCAGGATATTGAAATTATAATAACTTGGGAGTGCGAAGAATACTCCATTAGGATAAACCCCGGTTATATCGGTTTTACTTCTTAAAATATCATACCCTGTTTGTAAACCAATTATAAAACCACACCCGGTTACAAGCTGCGTTTGCACACCAAGCCCATAACTGAATGCTTTTTTACTGCCGTAAGGGTTATTGGTGTAATAACTATTATCGTTCGCCTGGCTAATTGTTGAACTGGCGGTAGCAGATGGCCCCGAGTAATTAAATAAACCCGAATTAGCCTGTGCACTTACCTCGATTTTTTGTGCAAACAAATAAAGTGATGATAAAACGCCAAACAAAGTTAGTAAACACCTTTTCATTTTTAAATAATTATAATATCAGGTAGCTTATACCAAAACGTATAAGGCGGCTTTTAGCATCATAACCCGCATCGCCAATCCTGTTTTTTTCGTAATTGGTTAACCCCCGGGCATAACTGGCGTTTATACCAAACCTATCGTAATATGCGGCTAACCCCATTTTGAGCCTTACATCTCTAGGTGCATTGGGCAGTTTAAGGTCGGTTTGATAAGTTTGGCCATTAGTAAATGTTTGAGTTGCTTTGCCTTTATCATAGCTGCTGATATTAAAGGCAATATCCGCACCAGGTAAAATATCTAACTTTACTTTTTTATAATGTACACGGTAGCCTAAATAGGGGTTTAGGTTTATAAACTTATCCTGCAAATAGGTAGCGCCAGTAGCAGGCGTAGGTGCCGGGATATAGTAACTAAAGTAATTCGGAAATGCGAAAAATACTTCAAAAGGATAAACCCCGGTTATATCAGTTTTACTCCTTAAAATATCATATCCTGTTTGTAAACCTATTATAAAACCGCATCCGGTTACAAGCTGCGTTTGTACACCAAGCCCATAGCTGAAGGCTTTTTTATTGCCATAAGGGTTATTGGTATAATTAGTATAATTAGTATTATTGCTTGGCTGGTTAATTGTTGAACTGGAGGTAGCAGACGCCCCCGAATAATTAAATAAACCCGAATTAGCCTGGATAGATACTTCGATTTTTTGAGCGTGTAAATAAGTTATGAATAACAGGCCAAATACAGTTAGTAGAAATTGTTTCATTTTTTTGACGATTGGAAGTTGAATTTTAAGTTAACACCACCAGCGCCAAAACGTATTTGCTGTTCGCCCAACCCTTCGAGTGGGTATTTTAAAAATGGCTCAATAATTAAGCGGTTAGTTTTACCTAAAGGGTAACCTACACCAAATGAAACATTGAGGGTTTTGGCAAAATAGAAGTTACTAAAACCACTATTGGTTGTTTGTGTTTGGGTTGTATTGGTGTTAGCGTAACCGTACTGGTAAGTATATGACTCATTAATGAAAGTTCCCGAACTTAAGCCAACGGCAAAATAACTATCGTTTTTTTGAGGGTTAAATTCATATTTAAGGTTAACCGGAATATCTAACCCTACCAACTGCGCGTTGTAATTTTTTAATGTAGGGGCAATATATCCGATACTGGATAATCCTGCAGCTAACGGATTGGTATAACGCAATGGACTCGGTATGGCTGAAAAATACGCTTGCTGAACTTGCGCGGGTACCTGATTAGTGTAACCTAATGAGTTTTGCGCTATAGCTATTCCGGTAGATAGCTTCAGGTTTTCTGTCAGCCTGATATCGGACGTAACGCCAACGCCTAAATTTAATTGATTGTCGCTTCCTTTTGCATAATTGAAGTAGGTAGCAGCATAAACACTGAACAAGACTTTTTTATTGTCGGCGTCATTTTTAGCGGTTTCTTTAGCCTGGTTGTAATTACCGGGGTTATCAGTAAATGGATTTTTGGGTTTAATGTTACCCTGGGGAATGGCAGCTACTGAACGTGTTTTGGCAGCCGTATCATTTGATGCAACCTGGGTTTTTGCAGGCGTATTATCGGCAATTTTGGTTTTATCAATAGCTTTTTCAGCCGGTAAATTGGCCGCGGTATAGCTGTTATTTGAATCTGGCTTCTCTGCCGGGTTTTTACCTGTGTTTATAGCCGGATATTTATAGGCGGGTGATTTTTTGCTCTGATTATTTGCTAAAGTATGATTAACTATAACAGCACTATTTTTAACGGCATTGTTTAGTGTATCGTGATCTTTTAAAGAAGGTTGAGTTTTACCTGCTATCTTATTTTCGGGATGCAGAATTTTTGAAGGCTTATACGAGAATTTTTTTGGTTCAACTTTTTGGTAATTAACCCAGGTACCAATTCCTAATAACAACAATAAAATAGCAGCGGCCGAGCCAAGCCATAACCAAATAATTCCACGGTCTTTTTTCTTTGCCGGGAATTTTTCGCGCAGCAACAGCCATCCTGCATCAGCGGTCGGGTCTTCGAAATTATCGAACACCTCCCTGATGTGGTCCTTTAAATGGTTGTCAAACTGCTCATCCATGGTTTTGCTGTTCTTTATTCAGGATATTTCTTAACCGCTCTTTAGCCCTGCTCAGGTAAACGCGCGATGAACTTGGCGATAAAGCCAACATTTGCGCAATTTCATCATGGCTGTACCCGTCTATCTCATATAAATTAAAAACCGTAAGCTGTACAGCGGGAAGTGTTTTCATCAGTTTTAAAATATCCTGTGCATTTAAATTTTCAATGGCCGTACTTGCATAATTAACCAACGTACCGGCATTTTCCAGGTCGGTGTTTAATTGATGTTTTAAATCTTTGCGGCGCCTGTCAATAGCGGTATTAACTACAATGCTGCGCAGCCAGGGTTTAAAAGGCTTATCATCGGCATAGCTGTTTATGGAGTTAAATACTTTTATAAAAGCGTCATTTACAACCTCAACCGCATCTTCTCTCGAAAAACAATAACGCAAACTAATACCCATAGCGTAGCCATAGAAGCGCTTATACAGCATTTCCTGATGTTTTAGGCTGCCTGTTTTGCAGTTGCTGATGATGTCTTCTTCAGCAATGCCGGGGCGTAGATACATTAAGTGTTTTTATGCAATTAATACTGTTTTTTTATCCTTTACGTAGCAAAGGAGTTTTATGCTACAATAAAAATAAATTATTTTACAGGTGAAAATCTTATCCGTTTTTTTAGATATGGCGAATAAGTTGATTTGCTAATAACTTTTGAGGCTATAAAGATAACTCAGCGTATCAGATGAGCCGGAGATCTGAAGATTAGCATATCCATCATAAGTATATAGAAACAGCCCGTTTAAATGTTTTTTAGGAGGATTTAAAGGTGTTTTTTTAGTAACTGTCGCATCCGTAAAATCAAAAGTGCTCCCGTCGGCAGTAAATGTACCATTACTGGGTGCCTGTATAGTGGTTGTATCGCCGCCTACAGAATAAGTTGCAGCGGGTGTCAGGGCAAGTGTGATAATTGCATATGCAGTATCTAATTTGCCGGTTTTTGAGTTTTCATGTATAAGCGTAAATTGCCCTTTAAAATTTCCCGTTGGAATTTTTACAGAATTAACATTTGAGGAGCTATTGTTTTGCTTTGAACAACTACTTGCCAATAACAATAATAATGGAAACAAATAACTTAGGTTTCTTTTCATGGCTGTGTGAAATTTATTAAGACAGAGTGTAATCATTTAATTAATTTTTTTTAAGTACGTAAGTGTAACCTATTGTATCAGCCGAAGTTGAGTAAAACTGAAAGTTGGTACCGTCATATACATATTGGTACAGCCCATTTAAATGGTTCTTTTTAACGTTTGGTGGTTTCACTACCGTAGTGCCCGCTGGTAACGTTTGGTCTGTAAATGAAATGTATTGCCCGTCGGCCACATAGCTACCTTTGCTGCCGGCCTGTAAAGTTGATGTATCGCCGGTAACGCTATAACCTGTAGTGAGCGACATAGTTAAAATTACATTAGCAGTTGAAGTATCCTGTTTTCCGGTCAAACTGTTTAAATGTATAACAACAAACGGACCGCTAAATGTGCCGGACGGTAAAACAACGGGGTTAGGATTGGTATTACTTTTAAAGCACCCGGTTGCAAACAGTAATAATAATGGAAACAAATAACTGATGTTTCTTTTCATGGCTGTAAAAATTTTATTTAGACAGGATGTGATAGTTCAATTAATTTTTTGTGAGTATATAGTTATAACCAAGTGTATCGGCAGATGTTGTATAAAAACTAAAGTTTATGCCGTCATAGTAGTAAGTATATACGCCATTTAAATGTATTTTGAGTGATTTTCCAACTGTTTTAGCATTAGCCGGGGCAGTTTTATCATTAAATGTAAGATATTGGGCATCATTAATAATAAACGACCCGTTACTGCCGGCTTGTACTGTAGTTGTATCGCTGGTAACCGCGTAGCCTGTACTGGTTGACATGGTTAAAACTACGTTGGCTGTTACGGTATCAAGCAGCCCCGTTTGGGTACTTTGATGGATAAGTACAAATTGACCGCTAAAAGTACCAATTGGTATGGGTACAGGAGTGACAGTATGTTTTGCGCATCCGGCTAATAAAAACAACACCGGGGTAAGAAGGTAAATTGATATCCTTTTCATGGTAAATTTGTTTTGCATACACCAGCTATACGTCAAATTTAATTAATACGCTACAATAAGATAAATATTATAATTTTTTTGCTTCATTCCAAAAAATATCCATTTCGGCCAGGCTCATATCATGCAGTTGCTTACCGTTTTCACGGGCCTTATTTTCAAGGTATTGGAAACGTTTGATGAATTTGCGATTGGTTTTTTCTAAAGCGTCTTCAGGGTTAATGTTAATGAAACGGGCATAATTAATGAGTGAAAATAGTAGGTCGCCAAATTCATTTTCGGCTTTTTCATGATCAATTGCAGTAGCATCATCAACATTAAATTCAGCTTTAAACTCCTGCATTTCTTCTTCAACCTTGGCCCATACCTGGCTTTTTTCTTCCCAGTCAAACCCAACCCCACGGGCTTTTTCCTGTATGCGCGATGCCTTTACCAACGCAGGTAACGAAGCGGGCACGCCCCCTAAAACAGATTTATTGCCCTCTTTTAATTTGATCTGTTCCCAATTGCGTTTTACATCATTTTCATCCTGCACTTCAACGTCGCTATAAATATGCGGGTGCCGGTTTATTAGTTTATCGCAAATGCCGTTCAATACACCGGTAATATTAAAATCATTGGTTTCTGAACCTATTTTGGCATAAAAAACCAGGTGGAGCATAATATCGCCAAGCTCTTTTTTTATCTCCTGCATATCGCCGCTCAAAATAGCATCCGAAAGTTCGTAGGTTTCTTCAATAGTAAGGTGGCGCAGGCTCTCTAATGTTTGTTTTTTGTCCCAGGGGCAATTCAACCGCAGGTCATCCATAATGGTAAGCAAACGTTCAAACGCCGAGGCGGGGGTGGGGGCGGTTACAGGCGGTATTAGAGGCATGTGTTGATGTGCAAATGAATTTAATGTGCAGATGTGCAAATGTGCAGATTTTTTTGATGTGTTAAAGGGAGCAGTTTTTGAAAAATTGACATGCATCTGCACATCTGCATATCTCCACATTTGCACACCTGCACATCCATCATGTTTTTTGTAAATAAAATCCCTTTTTCATGTTAATTTCATAATGACGGGCTACTTTAGCTATTAATAATAGTGATGCTGCGTTTTTTTGGAGGCGCATGTTGCCAATTGTTTAGTAGTTAACATTAATATACCCCCATATGCTGGCTGTAAAAAAAACAACAACAAGTAACCTAACCCTTTTCAGGCGTACTGTACGATTGATGGGCGACAAGTTTGAAATTAGTGTTGTTGGTAACGATTCTATTTGGGCCGATGAACGTATTGACGCGGCCGTTAATGAAATTAACCGCGTTGAGAAATTGTTAAGCAGTTTTATTGAAGACAGTATTATTAACCAGATAAACCGCAATGCGGGTATTGAGCCTGTAAAGGTATCTGCCGAGGTTTTTAACCTGGTTAACCGGGCATTGCAAATATCAGAGCTTACTGACGGGGCTTTTGATATTACTTACTACTCAAACGATAAAAATCTTGGTGATACTGATACTGCGCTTAATAGCCGTAATACATCAACCACGCTATACGCTGTAAGTTACGCCAGCTATAAAAATGTTGTGCTTGATGCCAAAGCAACTACTGTTTTTTTACAGGAAAGAGATATGCGTATAGGTTTTGGCGCTATCAATAAAGGCTATGCAGCCGACAGGGCGAAATATATATTACAGATGGATGGCGTGAGCAACGGTGTTATTAATGCCGGCGGCGATTTGCTAACCTGGGGCCTGCAGCCCAACTTTGAGCCATGGACAATTGCCACTGCCGACCCTGCCCAGGATATACAACCATTTGCCAATGTTGATATCAGCAACATGGCCATTGCTACCTCTGTTAATTCTGAAAAATACGCTACCATAAACACTAAAAGATCGGCCACTATTAAACCAAAAAATGGATTTGTAGTTAGCGAAATTAAAAGCGTTAGTGTGCTTAGCCCAAGTGCTGAATTTGCTGATGCAATGGCATCGCCGGTTATGACCATTGGTATTAACAGCGGCCTTTATTTAATAAACCAATTAAACCAGATGGGTTGTGTTATCATTGACGACCATAACCGCGTCTATACCTCAAAAGATATTCATATCGCAGATTAATATTTGATTCCTATCGTTATATTTATATAACAATACTGAGTTATAAATGCCGTTACTGCAGGGCCTGGTGATAAGCTCAATATATTATTGTGTTATTATGCTGATGCGTGGGTTGTAATGCACCCCGAAATAAAAATGTGCCGTGCAAAAATGCCAATATATAATAACCATTTCCCCTGTGGTTGCCAGTTTAATAGATAGAGATTTGAAGATACTTTTAACAATTTCATGTTTTCAATGATAAAGCGGTTTGCGTATATTGTCCTGTTATTGATATTTGCATCTTGCTTATCATTTGCTGGTACAGTAAAAAGTAGCCGTAATTATTTTAGTTTTACGGGCTATAAGCTACATGTCATTCTATCTAACGAAATTTTTACCGATACATTAACCACAAAAAAATCAAAGCAGCAACAGGAAGAGGATAAAAAGAAGATAAAGGAAATTGCAAAAGCTAAACGGCAGGTGAAGCCGGAGAAGGTTGATGAACAGGGTGGGGCGGCTTCAAAACCCAAACCAAAAAGAGAGCGCAGACCAGAAGGCCTGGAGCGGCCGCCTGAAATACCAAGAAGGAATGGCAACTAATCTTAATAAACAAATCATCAGGAAGAAATGAAATACCTTCATGCACTGCTTTTTCTACTACTATATAATACTGTTAACGCGGCAGCGGTGAAGCGATATTTTTTAAACTATCCGGAAGTTAAGCTTGGCAGGGATACCGATACGGTGGTAAAAAAACAATCTATTATTGCGGGGGTAAGTTATGGAAGCGATGCGTTTTTCTTTGGCCGGACAGGCCCGATAAAGTATCCCTTTGTTTCCACAGATGTGATCTACAATGCCAAAAATGGTCTTTTTGTTTATGCGTCAGCATTAAAACTGTTAGGCTATCCAACTTTAGTTGATGAGATTGATGTTGGCGGAGGATATTTTCACCGGTTTTCAAAATACTATACAGGCACCATAAGTTACAACCGTTTTATCTTTAATAAAAACGAGCGTGTAATACAATCGGCTACCTCAAATGATATCAATTTTAAAAACGTATATGATTTGAAGTTTGTACAACCCAGTGTGATGCTTGATTACCTTTTTGGCAAATCGTCTGATTTTTTTGTCAGCTTAAATATCTCAAAGCATATCGAGCCCAGCTGGAACGTGTTTGACGATAAAGATTATTTAACCTTTAACCCGGGCATAATAGCTATTTTGGGTACACAAAATTTTGTGCAGCGGTATTCATTAGATCACCAGGACAGACTGGATGCTGATGATATTGCTATTTTTGGCCCCGATCATGTAAACTATGACAATGGCAGGTTTAACGCGCTAAATTACAGCTTTAAAATACCGGTGGCTTATAACCGGCCACATTATACCATTGAGGCTTCCTATAAATATTCGATCCCGGTAAACGTGGAAGGCGCGTTAATGAATAAGCGCGAAGGGTTTTATAATTTAACATTTTACTACGTTTTTTATTAAGCAGCAATGAATGTTTTAATTATAGAGGACGAAAAAGCTTTAGCGCAGGAGTTAGAAATATTTTTAACCAACTATAACTACAAGTGCGAAGTATGTTTTAACGGGAAATCAGCATCTGAAAAAATTGCTACTAATTTATACGATTTTATATTGATTGACCTTGGCCTGCCCGATTATGAAGGACTGGACCTGCTAAAAGAAGCTAAGAAAACCAATACCGAAGCTGCCTGTATTATTTTAACAGCCAGGGCCGAGGTTTATGACCGCATAAAGGGTTTGGACCTTGGGGCCGATGATTATTTGCCTAAACCATTTTCGTTGCTGGAGCTGCAAAGCCGGATGCAGGCCATAACCAGGCGTAAGTTTGGCCTTAAACATAATGTTGTTGAATTAAACGGCTTTATAATAAACCTTACCGATAGAACAATTTGCTATGAAACCACCGAGGTTAGCGCTATAACTAAAAAAGAGTTTGACCTTATAGCTTATTTGATATTACATAAAAACCGCACATTAACCCGTATGCAACTAAGCGAGCATATTTGGGGCAGCATCATTAATAACGATTACGACTCTAATTTTATTGACGCGCATGTTAAAAACATACGTAAAAAGTTAAATATATACGCTCAACCCGATTGGCTGGAAACCGTAAGGGGACTGGGATATAAGATAAAAATTAACGGTTAAGTATTTGAAACTCGAAACCAAACTTACGCTGTTTAATACCCTTTCAAAACTGGTAATTGTGGTGCTGTTTGTATTATTGTTGCCCTCCCTTATAAAAAATATCAATCAAAATTTTACTGACAGCAAATTACGAAAGCAAAAAAACAAGTTGCTTCAAATAATAAAATCGTCAGGCGTAAATGACCAGGTTTATGCTACTTACTCGCCGCTTAAAGAAGAATATTATAGCCTTGATGAAGATTCAATAGACGAAAAATTAGATACCATTAAAAACGAACCGCGTAAAATTGAGGGTGATACCATACAATACAGGATATTGAGCTATAATTTTGTAGTTAAACACAAAAACTACCTGCTTGAAATTGGCAAAAGTGTAGATACCATTGGAGAAACTACTTCTCCTTTACAGAATATTGCCTTCGCTATATTGATAGGCATGGTGCTTTTAACCCTTCTTGTAGATCAATTATATACCGGTTATGTTTTACGGCCGTTAAATTTAATTATTAGAACAAAGCTGATAGGCCGTAAATTCCCCAATTTTGGATCGTATGTTGAAGTAAAAACCACCACCTCTGATTTTAAATACCTGGATATCAGCATCCATAAAATGGTTGAAACTATTGAAGAAACTTTTCAAAAAGAGCGGGAGTTTATTTCAAATGCATCGCACGAGATAATGACCCCAATTTCTATCCTTCAGTCAAAAATTGAAAATATGTTTGCGGAGGAGGATATTGCCGATGAATTAAAGGTAAGGCTGCTTGAAATGCAAAAAATATTGAACCGTTTAAAAAGCATTACCAAAACACTGCTACTGATATCGCAAATTGAAAATGAGCAATTTTTAAAGGAAGACAAGATTACAGTTGCAGCTATGCTGAATGACGTGTATGAGGAAATATCTATCAGGCTGCAGGATAAGAACATTAACTATGAACTTGCCGTACCTCAAAATTGGGTTTTTGTGCATATCAACAAGTTTTTAATGTTCAATTTATTCTTTAACCTGGTTAACAATGCTACAAAATACAACCGCAAAAATGGGAGCATAAAAATTACAGGTACACAAGAAAATAATTTGTTTGTTATTAGCGTTATTGATACCGGAATTGGGATTGATGCCATTGATATACCTTTTATATTTAACAGGTTTAAAAAATTCAGGCAATCGCTCCAGGAAGATAGTTTTGGTTTGGGTTTACCCATAGTAAAATCAATCGCCGTGTTTCATCATATTGAAATAGATGTAAAATCAGAAAAAGATGCCGGAACCACTTTTAAGCTTGTTTTTCCGGCAGCGTTGATAGAAATTGCTTCATAAAACGCACTGAATAAGCGATTTAAAAAAG
>Ga0206890_1324_pt1 | contig 11843 bp, 12 predicted proteins | sample Alteio_BWOrgHeat_58_FD_152960 | JGI IMG/M metagenome (GOLD analysis project Ga0206890, IMG submission 152960) | Enriched cells from forest soil in Barre Woods Harvard Forest LTER site, Petersham, Massachusetts, United States - Alteio_BWOrgHeat_Nextera6 ... | reverse complement strand
AAATTATGGGCCTTACTAAGACAGAAATATTCACCAACGAGCAAAACAAACTGGCAGTGCAGTTGAAAGCAATAGCACATCCGGCGCGTATAGCTATTTTGCAGGAACTGATCAAAGCCAATGCCTGTATCTGCGGCGACCTGGTGGAAGAATTAGGATTGGCACAAGCCACCATATCACAACATTTAAAAGAATTGAAAAATGCAGGTTTGATACAGGGCACAATTGAAGGCGTAAGCGTTTGCTACTGTATTGAGCCAAAAGCATGGGAGACCCTGCAAAAGGAGTTAAATGGTTTATTCTCGTCTTACCAGGAGAAGAATAATTGCTGCTGATTTTTTTTGTACTTATCCATCGCAATATTACAATTAACAAAATCAATAACAATGAATAATACAGAAGCCATCAACTGGAAAACTTTTAAGGATAAGTTAGTACAACACCCCGGCCTCGACCTGCAATTCCAATATGCCGAGGGCAAATTAGTGAACGCCGCTTATCATATTACTGAAATTAAGCAGGCACCCATTACCTCGGTGGACTGCGGCGGCGTGCTAAATAACTGGACAGAGATCATTGTGCAGTTGTGGGTACCGGAAAACGAAGAGCAGTCGCGCTCAATGAAAGTAAGTAAAGCGCTTTCTATTGTAAACGTCGTAGAAAAGATGCTCAATTTAGACCCAAATGGTACCGTGAAGATAGAGTTTGGCAATTCGGAGTTTGATACCCGCCAGATGTTCCCTAATGAAATGGTTGTGGATGGTGATAACCTTACTATTGATTTGCGGCCTGATGCTGTACAATGTAAGGCCCTGGCACGCGGCGGCAGTTGCGGTACCAATGATAAGGGCGAGGAGTGTTGCGCGCCTGTCGCCGAAAAACCAAAAATTCAATTAATAAACCTGGCTGCACCGGCGGAAGCCTGCTGCACCCCCGGAGGTGGTTGTTGCTAAAAAAATAGAAAATGACAATCGAAAACGCGCAATATTATCGGGAGCAGGTAAAGGCTTTATTGGAGGCGGAAAACCTTCCGGTAACCGATTTGCCCAAAAACCTCAACAACTTTGTGGTTGCCAGGGTGAACGGTGAAATTGTTGGTGTAGCCGGTTTAGAAGTTTATGGCGGGTATGGCTTGTTACGGTCAGTAGCCGTTAAGTCCAGCCACCGCGGTTGGGGCATTGCCGGAAAATTGATCGACGATATTGTATCGCTTGGTAGCCTTAAAAGGTTATCAGCGTTATACCTGTTAACAGAAACCGCGCCCGACTACTTCAAAAATAAAGGTTTTACACAGATCGGGCGTGAACAGGTTCCAGCCAAAGTAAAAGGCTCGTCTCAGTTCAGTCACGTTTGCCCGTTATCGGCTATAGTAATGAAAAAAATAATCTCTTAATATTTATATGAAAAACATCTTAGTACTATGTACAGGAAACAGTTGCCGCAGCCAGTTAGCCGAAGGCTACCTGCGTTTTTATGCAGGCGATAAAGCAAACATCTATAGTGCCGGCATTGAAACCCACGGCGTTAACCCCAAGGCCATACAGGTAATGGCTGAGGACGGCATCGACATTAGCCACCATACCTCAAACAACGTAGATGAGTATGTGGATATTCCGTTTGATTATGTAATTACGGTTTGTGATAATGCCAAAGAGAATTGTCCTTATTTCCCTACCAATGCCGAAAAGTTTCATTATAACTTCCCCGACCCGGCAAAAGCTACCGGCACTCCTGATGAGGTGATGAACGAGTTTAGGCGTGTACGGGATATGATCAAAACATACGCGGCAGACTTTGTTCAAAATCATCTAAAATGAGAAAATATATCGCCGAGTTGACCGGTACTTTCATTCTTGTTTTTTGCGGTACCGGGGCCATGGTGATCGATCAGCAAACGGGCGGCGCGGTTACCCATGTTGGTATATCCATAACCTGGGGACTTATCGTCATGAGTTTGATCTACAGTATAGGCAACGTATCGGGCTGCCATATTAACCCCGCGGTAAGCATAGCTTTTACCATAGCCGGGCGTTTTAAGGCGCGGCTGCTGCCGGGTTATATAGCCAGCCAGGTAACGGGAGCATTATTGGCAAGTATTACGCTTAAACTACTTTTTCCAACATCACCTTTGTTAGGCGCAACATTGCCCGCAGGTTCAGAAATACAATCGTTTATACTCGAATTATTGCTGACTTTCTTTTTGATGCTGGTGATTATGAACGTGGCGCACGGCAGTAAAGAGCAGGGACAGTTCGCGGGTATTGCAATTGGGGCGGTAGTTGGGCTGGAGGCAATGTTTGCCGGCCCTATTTGTGGCGCATCTATGAACCCGGCCCGTTCTTTAGCCCCGGCAATTGTTTCGGGGCACCTGGAGCATCTTTGGTTGTACCTGATAGCACCGGTTGTGGGCGCCGCATTAGCCATACCGGTATGGAAATATCTAACCGCCCGGGTGGAACATTAAATGATGTAAAAGTGCAACATCATTTAATGTTAGTATCAATATGACACCGCATGATACCCTATCTTGTTAAAGGGTATAGGTTTAAACCCGGGAATTTTATTTTCTATTCCGGCTTCATTTTTAAGATTAAAATCTTGTTTTTGCGCGTCCTTAAATATGCTGAGATCATTAGTGCGCAGGTTATCTTTTCCAATAACCAGTAACGTGCTGTCGCCTGCGGCCATGTGCTTTATATTTACCAATATGTTTTTTGAAAAAATGTCCCTTTTGGGGATGGCGGGGGTATCTTCCCAATAATTTTTCAGTTCGTGATACGCTGTACTATATGGCGGTTTATCATAGTGCACCAGGTTTAATCGCGTTTCGTATATACCGCCTTTATCAAGCGAGGATTTTGACCAGTTGGTAAGGCGTTTGTCAATATGTACGGCATACGGGATATCAATAAAAATATTGTTGGTATAAGGATTATCACTACCGCCGCCAATTAAAGCGCCATAAGTGCCCGTTTTATAAAACACGTTGCCATATACCGCCATGCCGCAAGCGCCGTCATCATGATATACTGCATTGGTTGAGTTGGTGCCGCCCAAATTGTGAAAATAGTTATAACGTACCACTATCCCTCTTTCGGATGGGTTACGTCCGTAATATAAGGCGCCCTGGTCATCAACCTCAAGCGCTACATGGTGGATGTTATTATATTCAATAAGATGATCATTGCCGTTGAGCAAAATAGCCATAGAAGGTGCATCAAATATTTCGCAGTTAACTATGCTATTGCCAACACCGCTTATCCATATACCCGGGCTGTAAGATTGGTTGATGCGGTTAAAATCATGTATGCGGCAGTTTTTCACCACACTATTGCCTGGCTTTAATGTAAACCTATCGCCCCCGCTTAAAAATATACCGCCCGAACCGGTTTGATAAATTTCGCAATCTGAAATTTCATTGTTAAAACCCGCCAGCCTGTCGTATGCCGTATTATCATAAATATGCGGGGTAATACCGCCCGCCACACGCGACGCGGGCTTGCCGGTTCCCGAGATAACCAGGTTTTTAAAAGGTTCGATACCCCTGCCCATAAAAATGGCCATCATCCCTAGGTTTGAAAAAGAACATTGCTGAATATGCGCTTTTTCCGTCCGTTCCATATAAACGCCCATGCCCCGGCTACAGGTAAATTGAATGTTTTTTATGGTGACATTTTTCACGCCTTCTAAAGCCATCATGGGTTCTTCCAGCTCGGATATTTCAACCGACTTTAAATTGGCAGGGGGCAAAAAATAAAGCTTCTTTTTATCGGCGTCAATGTAATATTCCAGTTGCTGGTCTATTTCTTCGGGTAAATTATAAGCATACCATGCGCGCCACGGTTTACCGCTTGCTATGCCATACATGGTTGATGTGCCCATTTCAATTAACCGCTTAACCGTATCAATGCTTTTCACGGGTAAATTATCGCTTGCATACCCCCAGTTAAAATACCCTGATAAAAATGCATTTTGAGGCTGCTGCCATTTTGAAACGCGGGTAACACTTTTGGCATACCTGATTATGCCGCCGCGTTTAGCAAAATCACCGTTACGCGGAACGGGGCCGGCATCAATAACAGAATCAATTAAAATAGTTCCCTTGTTGGGCCAGCGGGCCAGCTCGCCGGGGATATGATTGAAAAAAGCTTCGGTCCAGGCCGGTAAAAAGGGGCGGTAATAGCCTACCGGATATGGTTTAGCAATTTTATCGACACCTACAGCCACCAGGTCAACCTCTTTTATTTGTTGTTGTACGGCAGGTTCAAAACGTTTCAGGTAATTACTGTCGGTTATCGGTTTAACATTATTCATGTTGATAGTAGTGCCGCCATGGAAAATAACGCGGGCATGTTTATCGGCTTCAATTGTTAGCGGGACGGCAGAATTCCATGTTTTTCCCTGTACTATTTCTATGGTAGATTGTATGGGGTAAATGCCGCCCCGCAAAATAATACGGACCTCTTTAACATTTTTATTTTTGCCTGCCCGCGTTGCAATAACCAAGGCATCGTTTAAGCTGTTTACAGGTTGTTGTTTTGAACCTACCCGGTTGCTGTTACCGTTTACAGCTACATATATGGTTTTAACCGACTGCGCCTTTAAATGGCTAAACGAAAGCAAAAAAAATAACAGGGCAAATACCCGGATCGATCTATAAATCATATTATTTGTAAGTAAAAAGCAAAAAGCGTATAAAACGCATTTATCTGCTGTGCCTTAGAAGCCGTTTAAATTTGATAATTTTTATATTGACTATCAACAACATAAGATGCGTCATTGCGAGGAACGAAGCAATCTCTGCACATGCAAATCCGCCATGCAAATTCGCAGCCTATCTCATTAGAGATTGCTTCGTTCCTCGCAATGACGCTCTTCTTTTCGTTCTTAAGCAGCTTCTTATATACAGACAATGCAGGAGCAGAAATCCCTGTATTCAAAAAAAATAAATGAAGGTTTTGTGAGACAGCTATCATTCTTCACAGCTTATCATACACTTTATTCATACCTAATCATACACGTTTAGGTATGAATCGTTACGTTTTCGTTGAGGTTGATTTAGGATAATTGCATTCATCATTGTTATGAATCATCCGATTATATTTATTTCAAAAAATTTGCCAGGTAATTGAGTATAGTTGGTGTCTGCATCATTAAACTGACATGCCCTTGTGCGGGAACGATGGCTAATTGTGATTTTGGCATTGGGCCCAGGTCTGCAGAAACACCACCACCCAATAATTGATAAGTTTTCATTAATTCTATTTTGTCTAATCCATCATTATCGCCTGATATGATCAATACAGGCGCGGCTATTTTGGCAATACGGGCATCACCGACATTGAACGGCACGTGGGAAAAATCAAACATCTGCCTTAAGAATTTTCTCCATTTTGTTTTATCCGGCGCTACCGCATCATACCCGGCTTTCAAGGGAGTGTTATCAAAAAGTTCAGGCTTGAAATTTTTAAATGCACCATTTACTTCCGGTAACCAGCCTTTCGTTTTGTAGGTAGAGGAAATAATGACTAATTTTCTTAATCTTTTGGGGCTTTGAACCGCAAATTGATAGGCTACGGAACCACCCATACTATAACCTGCTACATCCGCACGGTCTATTTTCAGGTAATCCATTACTTTTTCCACGTCACTGGCCAAGGTAGTAATGTCTAATTTTCTTTCCGAAAACGGGGTATGTCCGTGTCCCTGCATTTCAATGGCAATAACTTTCCTGGTTTTTGACAGCTCGGGAATCAATTGCCCCCAATTCATACCAATGGTATAGAATGCGCCATGTAATAAAATGATGGGCTCGCCTTTACCATATACTTCGTAATAAACCTTTATACCGTTAGCGGGGGCGTACCCACTGCTTAATGGTTTTAGTTGTTGTCCGTTTGCACCAGCTGCAACAAACGTAATAACAACCATTAACATGGATGTTAGAAATTGAATTTTTCGCTTTTTCATTTTTCTATGTGATTTAATAATGTTTCCAGTCCATTTAACATCATTGTGAAAGCTTCTGTGAAGCCCATTTCGATCATCTTCTCCAGGCGCTCAAGGGATTCATTAAAAATGGCGATACTTACGCTTGTTCTGCCTTTTTGTTCGCTGAAATTGTGATCCCATTCAGAGCCCGGCAATTGGCGATTTTCGTCCTTGTCTGCAAAAGTATTATACGTTTTAAAATAGACTTCGGGGTGATGGAAGTATATTCCTGGACCGCCCAACCCTCCTGCCCGTCGGGGGCTATCATCGCGTAAAACCGGCGCCCTCCGACCTTAAAATCCATGTATTTGGTTTTGGCGCGCATGGGCGCAGGTGCACTCCATTGGTCCAAAAGTTCGGCTTTGGTAAATGCATCCCACACCAGTGCCTGCGGGGCATTAAATTCCCTGGTGATATAAACCGTTTTGGCCGCTTTGTCGAGGTTAAAATCAAACAGCAAATCGTTGTTCATTTTTTATTGATGGTTAGTTAATAATTTTATTGGTATCAATGCTACTTCGTGGTCTGTTCTTTAACGGTTGATAATAGTTGGTCAAGTTGATTAAACTGCGTTTCCCAGTTTTTCCTGAATTGGTCTAACCAGTGGTCAAATGCCTGCATCTTTTTGGCATTAAAGTGATAATAGATCTCCCTGCCTGATGGTTCAGGCTTGATCAGATCACATTCCTGCAATACTTTAATGTGCTTTGATACCGCCTGGCGGGTCATGTCAAATTTTTCGGCCATCACATTGGGCGTTAACGCCTGGATCGCAATTAAAGTTAGGATAGCCCGGCGGGTCGGATCGGCTATCGCCTGAAATATATCTGGTTTCATTTTCATCAAACGCGCAACTTTCGAGTTGCTAATTTACGTGCAACTTTTTAGTTGCGCAAATTTATTTTCAATTATTTTTACAAAAGGAAATACTTTGAATTATATATTGAGACTAAATATACGCACTGTCCTGTGGCATAAAAAGTGTATAATCACCTGTGAATAATGACAATGGCAAAGCTGAAGTTACAAAAATTGTGAACATGATGCCACACCCAAAAGGGTTACGAGCCATAGGTTTGCGGATCAACCCGTAAAATTATTATCAGTTAATAATAATTTTTAAAAGATGGCAATTTGATCTCTATGATATCAGGGAAATCGCTTTTAAAATATGCTTATTAAAAATAGCCCCTTTTTAATGTTCAATAAAGGGTAGAGGCCGTCTCAAAATACCGTTTTATTAATGACAAAAATGTTAAAAGCGATTTCCCTGTCTATGATATCTTTACCGCTTGCTTATTTTTATCATTACAACTCCCCCGGCGGGTACCTGAACACTAAATTTTTGTTTGTAAGCGCCCCTGTCTTTTTCGCGCCAAAGATCGCGTACATCGTGGTTTCCTGAAATTTTTAATTCGGGCCAGTCAACGCTTACTTCCTGCGCTTTTTTTTCGCGGTTAAACAGGCCCACAGCCTTCGAACCATCGGCCAGGTCTTTGATCATCAGGAAACAGCTGTCGGCTTTTTTAATGACCGATCCGCATTTACCCAAAGGGTCCTGATCAACATCAATAACTTCCGGGTTGCAAAGAACATTGAGCGTAAATTTATCCAGCTTTGCCATATCGCCACTAAAGAAAAGCGGCGATGCCATTAATGACCATAATGACATATAAGCATATTGTTCATTCGCAGTAAGCAAAACCGGTTGAGGTAAGCCTAACTTATTCCCAACCTGCGAACCGATCCATCCAATCTGAATATAATCTGGATCATTCCATGCGCCGGGCTTTGACCATTCGGCATGCTCCGCATTTTTTAACGCAACAGTAAAGAAGTGGTCCAGCTCAAAACCCAGGTCACCTGCAGTACGCCAGCTATTGCCGCCAACCTGCTGCCCCCATTCCCATACGTTTCCCATGCCATATTCGCATAAATTAAACACCATATCTCGGGGCTGCTGCTTTAAAGCATTGCCCATTACAACATAAGGCTTTTCTATCTGTTCCAGGGACGGCTTTGGGCCGGAAACCTGGCCATAAGAACACCAATCATATTTAAGAAAATCAAAGCCCCAGGCGGCAAATTGCGCCGCGTCCTGTTCTTCATGGTTCAATGACCCGGCCATCCCGGTGCAGGTTTTTGCGCCCGGTGAACTATAAATGCCGGCTTTAAGCCCGAGGGAATGAATATACCCGGTCATTGACTTCATATCCGGGAAATGGATATTGGGCAGTATATCGCCGTTGCTGTTACGAAGAGCGCCTAAACGGGTTGAATCGCGCATATATTGATTTGTCTCGCCGGCGTTCATCCAGCAGTCATCACTATTTATATACTGATAGCCAACATCGGCCATTCCGCTGCTAACCATGGTAGCGGCTGCCTCACGCATATTTTTATCCGAAACCCGGTCAAAATGCACGTACCACGAGTTCCAGCCCATAGGTGGCGTAAGTGCGAGCGTTTCCCCTGCTATTATTTTTAATTTTCTTTTGTCCTTGCCTTTTGAATTATTTGCCAGGATCAATAGATCATAAGTCCCTTCTGCCGGCGCATTCCCCGTGATAATTCCCGTTGAAGGGTCCAGTTTTAATGACGAAGGCAGATTTGTAACCGCAAAGCGGATGGGACGTTCACCCTGGCAAGGTATCCGGTACAGAAAAGGATGACCGGGCCTGCAACCATAAACCAACGGGCCATTTATGCGCGGTTGAGGTTTCGGTTGGGGTGTTAATATTTCTTTGCTGTTATCTTGTACAACGTCGCTTTGCTGCACATTCTGCGGATAAGCATTTACAGCGCTAACTAAAACCAGTAATAAAAAAGCGGCATATTTTAGATGCGATTGGGGCATAGGTTTTTTTTTAACTGGGATGTTAAACAAACAGATATATAATGGAACCGAGAAGCAATACCACATTTAAAAACTCACTCCTGAGTTTTTTTCGGGCCCTGGATAGGTGTGCCTCAACAGTTTTCTCTGATATTGCCAATTCTTCGGCGATATGCCGTTGGGAATAATCATGAGCATATTTGAGATTGAAAACAAGTGCGCATTTTTCGGGCAAATTATCTATGCTGGCCTGAATTCGATGTTTAAGGTCGCGGCCATTAATATATTGAAGCGTACTCTCATCAGCTTCGGTACCGGTGTGTGCCATTTCTTTTTCAAAGGCGGCCCGTTTTGCCTTTTTGGCTAACTTATTAATTACGCCAAATTTAACTGCAACAGAAAAATAATTTTGAAAGCCTTTTAAAAGCTCAAAGGACTTGCGGCTGCGCCATAGACTATAGAAAATATCCTGGACAATCTCTTCGGCCTCGCACGAGTCGCCAATACGATTCCTGGCTAAAGTATAAAGCTTGCCCCAGTACCTTTCATAGATCTCCACATAAGCGCGTTCATCACCCGATTTTAATAAACCTGCTAAATCATTATCGCTTAAATCCTTATAAATGGCCATAATATTAAAAAACTGAAGACACTAAACGGAGACTAAAGCCGGTGTTTGTGGTAATTATCTCTGATTGCATATTCTGAAAAATTTAATTACATACCTTTTAATAACCCTCATAGCTGAGTGCTTTTTAAATTGCAGGTAATTGGTATTTATTTAGTTTATAATTGATCGCCCAGGTTTAATGGGCGATTTTTGATCTTATAATATTTTTTACAGCAAAAAAACTCTTATACATTTATTTACCAATAGAATAAAGCAAGTTGGTTGCTTACTTTTTAAATAATTGGTTTAAATAAACATTTGAATAATTTATCAAAGTTAGGTTGTTTGATCTGTTATATCTTTTCGCCCTATAACCCTGATTTTCTGCTCATAGTGTAAATGTATTGGTAAAAACAATATACCGCAATGGATTATATTTGGTAAAAGATGGACAATTTTACTTTATTAGCGGTTATCAGTCTCCAAACAAATAGGGAAATCGCTTTTAGAACCTGCCGCCTCTTTTACCCCATCCTCCTCCTTCCCCTAAATTTAGGGGAAGGTATCGCACAAGTCCCTCGCTTTATATATTTTTGAACTAAAACCATCTGCAACGTGCTTAAAAACCTTAAGTGCGATTTCCATGCCCAAGCAAATAGTTAATGCAGCAATTGCAAATTCAGCATGATAAATAATTAAAATTATGTGCTCGACAATCAATAGTGACTCGAGGCGGTTAAGCATGCACAGCAGGTGTGGTTATAGTATTTTAAGGCAACTTGAAGTGCGCCTTAGGCAACATGAGGCAGTATTAAAATGATGTTTTAACGCCGTGCAAAATTGTTTTTGATTGGATAACCGGCACGGTTTAAGGCGCTATTTTCGTGATGTTTTGCTTAAGTACCAGCTGAATTTTAGCTATAATAAGCTATATGAACAAGGCATTTTGAATAGTGGGTATTTTTTTGTATCTTTAATAGTAAACCGTTATTCTGCGACGTTTCCGCTGGCGTTTTTCGCCTGATTTTTTAACAAAAAATACAAAAAAAATAAAACTGAATTTTCCCCATTTTTTACGGGTTGAAAAGGATCGTTCTTTGAATTATTTATTCAATCACTAACCGCGTTAAAATTAGTGCCCTAACATAGTTAGCTCTACTTCTTCCAGCGTTTGGCCTTTGGTTTCTTTCACTTTATACCAGATGAATAAAAACCCAAGAGTGCATATTGCGGCGTATATATAAAAAGTATTTTCTTTAAACTTTTCAAATAAAACGGGAAAAGTAAATACAAGAATAAAATAGGCCCCCCATAAACTGATAACAGCTATAGAAATTGCCGCGCCACGCACTTTAGTTGGAAAAATTTCGGAGATCAACACCCAGGTTACCGGTGCTATTGACATGGCGTAAGTGCCGATGGCTGCTAATAAAACCCATGATACATTTGCCGAACCCGACGCTAGCATTTGCACAACAATAATATACAGCACAGCTAATCCCCCGGCACCTATTAACATCAAAGGTTTGCGCCCAAGTTTATCTACCAGCGACATCGCCAAAAGGGTAAAAACCAAATTTACCCCGCCAATAAAAACGGTTTGTAATAACTGGTCGTCTTTGGTTGCGCCAATGCGTTCAAATATCTTTGGCGCGTAATTGAACACGGTATTTATACCGCATAATTGCTGAAAAACCGCCAACCCTATCCCAACCAATACCGCAGGAAATACGGCCTTTTTAAAAGCATCTGCATAATTTGACCGGGTTACTCCCTGCAATGATTTTCGGATATGATCAATTGACTCGTTTACAAAGTCATCACCGCCTATTTTGTGTAATATTACTTTCGCCCCGGCTTCATTGCCATTTTTGATAAGCCACCTCGGGCTTTCGGGTAAAAAATAAGCGCCTAACAAAAACAGGCCCGAAGGAATAATACCCAGGCTAAACATCCACCGCCAGGCGTCATCACCCGTATTTCGTAAGGTGTAGTTGACCAGGTTGGTGATTAATATGCCTAACACAATGGTAAGCTGGTTAACCGCTACCATGCGCCCCCGCAAATGTGCAGGTGATATTTCGGCAATATACATCGGTGACAGCATAGAGGCCATCCCCACGCCAATACCTGCGGCAAACCGGGCGAAAATGAAAATATCCCTGTTTGGCGAAAGCGCCATTGCCAGTGATGATAAGGCAAACAGGCTGGCAGCCAGCATCAAACCCGGCCTTCGGCCATATTTATCTGAAATTTTTCCGGCAACCAGGCAGCCGGCTATCGCACCTAAAGCCAAACAACCTGTAGCTAATCCCTCCCAATAGGCATTTAGCGCGAATTGTTTTTGAAGAAAAGGAAGCGCCCCCGAAATTACAGCAAAGTCAAAACCAAAAAGATAACCACCGA
>Ga0206890_1323_pt1 | contig 11843 bp, 7 predicted proteins | sample Alteio_BWOrgHeat_58_FD_152960 | JGI IMG/M metagenome (GOLD analysis project Ga0206890, IMG submission 152960) | Enriched cells from forest soil in Barre Woods Harvard Forest LTER site, Petersham, Massachusetts, United States - Alteio_BWOrgHeat_Nextera6 ... | reverse complement strand
CACATGCCCGGTACTATCTTCCAGCGACAGCGTTAGCGTATATAAGTTCGGCACCTCATCGCTCCATTTATCCGGGTTTTTTACTTCGGCCTGCATCAATCCAAACTTTACGTTGTCTAAACGGGGATAGATCTCGTTGATAATGCTCTCTATGCTTTTATCCAAAGGCTTTTCAAAAACAGGTGTATTGTGTTTATCGAACAATTGTGCTTTTAAGCTGTAACCGGATATAGGTTTACCTGTCAGGTTCTCTATCCTCGGACGGATACTTAACATGGCATCCTTATAGTCTTTATCTAATTTGGTTTGATATTGAAAGTCCGCGATCCGCAGTTTTGGTTCGGCCAATAGCATTACTTCGCGATGGATACCGCTTAACCGCCATTGATCCTGGTCTTCTAAAAAATAACCATCCGTCCATCGCACAACCTGTACCGAAACTATGTTTTCACCTGCTTGCAGGTAAGGTGTTATATTAAATTCGGACGGTAAAAAACTATCCTCGCCATAGCCTAAAAACTTACCATTTAGCCAAACTTTAAAACCGGAGCTTACCCCACCAAAATGCAGGGTAATATTCATATCCTTCCAGTTTTCGGGAATGGTAAAAGTTCGCTGGTAATTGCCTACGCCGTTATCTTCCACGGGCATGTGCGGCGGATTAACCGGCCTGAACGGATATACCGCGCTTTTGTAAATAGGCTTACCATAACCCTGCATTTCAATACTTGACGGGACAATGATCTTTTTCCACCCACGTACCCTGTTTTTATAAAATCCGCCCGGTGTATCAGCAGGTATGGGTGCATAAAAGAAATCCCAATAACCATTTAATGAAAGCATGCGACCTGATTTGCCCCTATCGCCGGTTAGCGCATCCTTAATATTAGGGAACGAATAGGCCGTAGCATGTGCAGCCTGCCGGTTAATGCCATCCACAGTTTGGTCTTCCCATGGGTCGGGATGGTATATAGCCGGGGAATTAGGCACAGGGGCAGGTGTTTTATCTACCAGTTGAGCACGAACTATGCAAGGTAAAAAACCTATTAGTACTAAAATATATTTTACCTGCTTTAACATCCTTATATCGCGTTATAATCTATTGTGAAATCTTTTCCTTGCTGTATTTCCACTTCGTAAACCCCTTTGCCTTTCTCAACAATTGCGCCTTGTCTGCATGTTGGCATAGTTTTGCTTTTAAAGCGTAATGTACCTGTGCCACTATCGCCCTTAATTTTAATTTGTGTGGTGCTGCAAAATAATTTAACGTTTCCATTGGGTGTTGGCACTGTGCCATCCATCCATTTTAACCCGCCTAAGTTGGGCTCGGCTAACCAGGTTTTATAACCTGCTGATAAAGGCTTCACGCCTAAATAATATTTACCCAACAAATAAATAGGGCTTGCCCCCCAGGCATGGCATAAACTTTTGCCAAACGGGCGACCATACATGGAATAAATTGCCGCGCCTTTTTGGGTTGGATCATATTGTTCCCAAAATGATGTAGCGCCCAGTTTCAACATACCGCCCCAATAATTCTTCATTTGTTTTAATACATAGGGTTGTTCGCCCATAGCGCATAAGGCTTCCAACTCATAAAAGCGCATGTAAGGGGTGGTTATCTTTTGGATCTTATCATTCAGCAATACAGATTGCTTTACTTTTTGTTTTTGCTGCTCTGTAAAGTAATTAAAAAAGATACCGAACATGTTACTATACCGGGTAACATTAGCGGTTTGTACGCCATTTACACGGCTGTGTACCAAGGCGTGTTTCTGATTGTTCCAGTAATATTTAAATATTTTCGCTTTTAAGTCAGCAGCTAAGGCGGAGTATTTTGCAGCGCCTGCCGCATCATTATCCAATTTGGCACATAACGCCATAGTTTCCAGGCTACGGCAAAACAGCATTTGTTCAAAGCTTACTTCGCCTTTTTTACTCAACCCATCGGCCCAGTCAATAAATACCCAATCGCCTGCCAAGCCTTCCATCATACCGTCTTTGTTACGGCGCGAAAGGCAATAATCCATCATGCTTTGCATACGCGGATAGAACTGTTTGATAAAGGTTTTATCGCCTGTATATTGGTAATAGTCATAAATGCCTAAAAACCAATAGAAAGTATAATCCATAATGGTATTGATATGGCTGGTTACCGGGTCCTTACCGCGCAGAGCGAGCATGGTACGGCTAACCGTTGGTGAATCAAAATACAGGTAATAATTCATCAGGTAGCTCTGGTAGGCATCGCCCGACCATATCCACCTGTCGCGCTTAATACCATCTATAAAAAACTCGCGTGTAGCTAAATGAAGCGTGTATTTTGAGATATCATAAATCTTGTTTACTTCCTCATCCGAGCAACGGAAACCGCCACGCTCGGTAAGGGGCGCGTACTCATACAACATGGAAACCGAATCAACGCTGATACCGCTATCAAACTGCACATTTACATAGCGTAATGCTTTGGACAATTCCATAACGGAATCCTTCTTTTGTAACTCATTAATGGCTAATTCATCCAATGTTTCGCAATGGTCGGTTGATTCAGCTTCTTCTTTAGATTCGCCATAATAAATATGCAACTTGCCTTTACCTTTTAAGCCATGCAGCTTAACAAAGCCGAAAGTTTCTTTACCAAAATCAAGAAAAAATGAATGGAGTTTCTTATCGCTTTTAACCGCGTATTGCGGTTCGGTTGGTAATTTGAATTTTGAAGGCGGTGAAAGAATATTATCAAAATTCCATGCGCCCGCGTTTAAATAGGTTGTGCCCGATTTATCGGAAACTTTACCCGTAGCATCAATCCATTCCTTATCTTCAAAAGTTACCAGCCACGAAGCATCAGATACAATGGTTGTGCCCTGCACAAATATGGAAGGCACTCTATCCTGGCAATATACCTTTAAACTTAGCTTGTGATGCCCGGCAGGGACGGTTATATTTTTAGGGTAGCCAACAAAGGCCTGCCCGTCAACTTTAACATTATAAGTTCCTTCAACGTTCAGCTTTACTTCTTCGGCAACGGGCACGTCAAAATCTTTGTGGAATTCGATCAGCACATAATGGCTGTCCATTTTCCATAATACCGGCAAAAACGAACCGCGATCAGTACGACGGTTCTGCATTTTGTTGCTCAGCCAAATTTCATAATCGCCCGGATACCATATCCATGTAGCCTTTTGCGCTTTTGCCATATCAGCAAAAAGCACCAGGCTTAATAAGGCTGCAAAAACTATATATCTTCTAAATTTTATCATAAATCAATGTCCGTTAAAGAACAGGTAAAGTAAAACCATTACAATTACCAGGGCTATCCAGGCAATTTTTACGCGGCGGGTTGGTTTGGCTATATCGGTGGTTTGTTGCTCGGTAGCTACATAAGTAAAGCCTGAACTGTTTGTCAGCGAAATAATCATTGCCAAAATCATCAAAACTGCGAAAATGTAAAACGACAGCATTAAATAATGCGGCCAAAAATGATAAACCTTAGCCGGGAAAACCCATAGATACATTACCCCAGTACCCAAACTGATAGCCGAGCCAACCGAAAGGATAAAATTTACCGCCATGCGGGTTGTACGTTTCCAGAAAACGGTTAGCAGGAACACAACAGCCAAAGGCGGCGCGATGAAACCTAAAACCGATTGGAAGATATCGAACAGGTTTAATCCTTTTATACTATCAATTGCCAAAGCCATCCCTATGGCAAACAAACATCCTACAACCACCGTGATGCGGCCAACTCTTACCAAATCCTTATTTTCTGCATTTGGGTTGATTTTTTTAGCATAAACATCCATAGTAAAAACGGTGCTTAATGAATTGAGGGATGAGCCGATAGTTCCTACCAAAACAGCTATCAGCACAACGATAACCAAGCCGTTCATTCCCGGCGGGAAAAGATTGGTAACCATGGTCATATAGGCTTCGTTTGAATCGGTTAAATGTGGGAACAGGATAAAACATAAAATACCGGTTACGATAAATAGCGGCAGCGATAATATTTTAAGCCAGCCAATAAAGTTTACACCCAATTGTCCCTGTTCCAGGTTTTTGGCGCCCAATACGGATTGTACCATTGCCTGGTCGGTACAAAAAAACGCGACTGCTGATACCGGGTAACCTAACAGGATTGCGTACCATGGATAATTGGGATCATTTGCCGGGCGAATAAGGTTCCAGTAATTGCCAGGGACTCTATGAAAAAGCGACGAGATCCCGCCTACTTTGCTTACGCCTAAAATGGTAAGGGTGACAGATACAACTATAAGCAGGATCATTTGAAAAACATTGACTTTGGCTATTGCTTTCAGCCCTCCTGCAAAGGTAAATAACCCCGCAAATGATACTAATGCTATGACTGATTGCCACATGGGTATTCCCAGTATTTGCCTTACTAAAAAGCCCCCGGCAAACAATCCTAACGATAGCCAGGAGATGAGTATTTTAATCAATGCGTACCAGGCTAAAATGTTACGGGTCGAATCGCCGTAGCGGTTACCCATAAATTCGGGCATGGTAGATACCTTGGCGGCGATATACCTCGGTGCAAAAACCAACGCCAACAGCATCAGGAATACAAAGGCATACCATTCAAAATTTACAGCTACAATGCCTGTGCTATAACCAATACTTGCGCAAGCCAGCAACATTGACGGGCCAACGTTAGTTCCCCACATATTAAAACCAATGCTTGTCCAGCCCAATGATTTATTGGCGAGGAACAATGTTTCGTCCTTTTTCTTTTTGCCGCCAAAACTCGCATAATAGCCAATCGCCATTAATATTAAAAGATAGGCCACTACAATGGCGTAATCCAAAGTGGTGAGGCGGGATACGATACTGGCCATTGCTATGATCATGCGCCTATCTGCTTACGTGTTAAATTAAATTCGGTTAAGATATCATCTAATTTTACCGGCACGCCAATTTGTAAGGTACGGTCCATAGCTTGTAGTAAAACAATGGTACCTATGCCTTCTTTAATATCCGGGTAGGCGGTTTGCCCGCTTGCAAGGCAATCGGCAAAATATTCTAAATAATTTTGGTATTCGCCGGCATGATGGCTTTGCCCCTCGAAACGAAAATAATGTTTCATAGTTTTATCGCCCCAGTACACTATTTTTTCTTCGCCGGTTTTATCGGTAATGGCATATCGTAATTCGTGGTAATCAGCTTGTGACGCCCCTTCCGTTCCTCTTAAAACTGTACTCATTCCACTATCCCGTTGCGCTGGCTGGGTTGGCCCGGTGTATGATCCGCTTACCCGTGCAATACGGCCATCGTTAGCTTTAAAAATAAAGTGCATGGTATCTTCATTCTTTAACCCGGCTACTCTGCCATTGCTGCTGATCATACCATAACCCATTACTTCTTCAATATTTGGCAGGTACCAACGAATAAAATCAACCGGGTGGCTTAAGCCACCATAAAGCCATTTGAATGATTTTTCTAATGCCCAGGGTTTTTCTAAAAACCAGCGGTGGTCGGCGCTGTATTCTCCTTCAATGGTAATCAGGTCGCCAATCAAACCCGCTTCAAAATCCTTGCGCTGGCGTTTGGCAGGTTCAAAAAAACGTGAGCTTTGGCCTACAAAAACCTTTTTACCACTCTTTTCGGCAACTTCAAGCAATTCATGCGCACGTGAAAGGTCATCAATAAATGGTTTGGTACATATAACGTGTTTACCGGCGAGTAATGCCTGTTTCACATGATCGGCATGTAGATGATCTGGTGTGTAAATGGCAATTACATCAATCCCGGCATCATTCAGCATATCCTGGTAATTGGTGGTGTAGCTGTGAAAGTTAAATTCTTCGGCGCGGTGTTTGCATGTTTCGATGTTCCTATCGCATACCATTTTCAACTCATACTTTTCACTTACCAAAGCTGCCGACATGGTACTACGGCCCTCCCCTAATCCTAATATGCCTAATTTTAACATTGTTGTTTATCTTGTTATTCTATAATTTTTTTGTTGTCAACATTCTTAAAAAACACCCACACTTCGCCTTTTTTTGTCCCTTCAATACCTTGCTGGTATTTTTTCATCAGGTTGTTCCAGTCGTTAACACGCGGGTTGTTTTTTGTAGTCAATGGATTTAGCTTATCTAAACTCTCCCCTTTGGGGATACTGATAACCAGCATCAATTGCCTGCCATTTTTAAAAACCAATAATTGCTGAAAATTGGCATTGCAAAATCCTTGTGATACTTCTGGCCATTTTTGAAACTGGGTGGCATGATAGTTTAAGTATTGTTCCTGTAATTTAGTGTCAGCTACAAGGTTGGCCGAAAGGATAATATTATCCCATTGTTTGGCTACAGTTTTATTGTTACAATATTTTCTGTTAAAATTATAGAATGGGTTTTCAAACAGGATAATCTTATCCTCCGGAAAATCCTTCATTATCCTGCCCTTTAATTCATCAGGTTTCGCTGTATTGGCAAACACAACTACCCTGTTATGCCATTGTTTAATATCTGTAATTCCATAACCTTTTATATCGGCAAAGGCTCCAAATTTAAAAGCAGAACTTTTTTTTCCAATAATCTCCACTATTGCCGGTTTTACAGCCTGCGCCATAACATTTACTGTAAAAATGCTCGCGATCAATAGGCTAAATACCCAATTCAATTTCGTTTTCATAACTAATGATTTATGGGTTGATGATCTTTATTTACAGATTCTTCTTTTAACAGGTATTGATAAGCCGGTTGTAACCCTGCATTAGTTTTCACTTTATCGCTCACCATCGGCCCGTTATTTTCCCATACATTCCCGGGGCCGTTGGCGTTTTTCAGGAATTTCTCTGCCGGGCACCAGTTATCTTTTACAGTGAAGTATGACGAGCCTTCATCGGTATATAAATAAAACCAATGCTGCGGGTCATGCGCATAGCTCACTTTATAAATATCATCCACATAATTGCTGTCTATAACCGAGTTTGGCTGCGCCGATAAGGTATATATCCCTGCCACGTCATACAGGTGTTTGGCATAATGATGCACCCTGTTTGCCCTGATGATATTATTGCTCATGGCATTTTTAGCCTTCGTCCACCCCCAACCTAAGCTAATGCCCGAATAAGATACATCGGCAACTTCGTTATGTGCGATCAGTATGCCTTTTACATAACCCGCGCTAATGCCCACGCAGCCCCAATCCTCGTTGGTAACATCGGTAACTAAATTATTTTCTATGCGTTCGTTAGTGCAAACTTCCCGTATGTCCGAAGGATTATAAGGTAAATGTGTTTCCAAACCCTCATCGGCATACATGCCTACCTGTATAGCGGTACCGCCGATATGCTTAAAAAGATTGCCTTTAAGTTCATCGTCATGTGTTCCTCTTATATAATCCAATCCTGTTGAGGCAAGATGCTTAAATGAACAGTTTTCAAAGCCGGTGTGGTTTGCGTAAATCAACTCAACCGCAGCCGGTGGGCGGCCTATCCATGCCTGGTTTTCTAATCCGTCCTTTTCGGGCGTACCTTTAACTTTCAGTTTGTAAGCATCCAGCATATACATACCAGCCTGTAATGGCACATGCCCCTGTTGCGATGGCCGTAACCATGTTGAATATTCAAAATGAACACCTTTAAAAAACACATAGCTAACCGGCCTTTCCAATGTCCCGCTTACCAGTACCAGTTTTTCCAGCGATGGAGCTATTACCTGAACAGTAGCCATATTTTCGCCATTGCGCGGCCAATAATAAACTTTGCCTGCCTTTACATCTTCATACCACTCGCCGGGTTGGTTTAAAAACAACAGTGAGTTGACAAGGTAAAAAGCCGAATTGCCATTCATTTTATGATCTTTATCAATTACCGGCGGGGGCCATGGGTGTTCAAATTCTATACGGCTTTCGGGTTGATAAAAGGTAAGTTTAGCTTTATCACCTTCAACGGTTATGGTTCTTATCCGCAGGTTGGCAATGGCCCACATCTGGTGGATAACCATTTCCATCTGCCCGGGATCTGTTGGTAACCCGGTCTTAGGTAACGGTATCCATATTTCCTGCTTTTGTTTATCTAACGACAAAATGCGGTCCATACCTTCATCTGTGTCGCTTTCTCTTGCCCTTATAGCTTTTTTACCGTTAATCCAAAGCTGCCTGAATAAAAGTGTATTGCCGCCTACCTGCGGCGCATTCGCTTCCCAAACTCTTCCCCGCGCCTCTTGTGGTAAGCCCGGTATTTCTGTTGATGCCGGTTTCCAGTTATTTACAGCAACACCACCGCTGATAATAGGACTTGCACCCGGCGCGTTTTCAATAATGGTTGGCGAAGTTGAAGTACCTGAATCTTCCGGGCGAATAAACAGCGGTTCGTTTAAAACGTATTCACCCTGTTTTATAATAATATGAATGCCACCTGCTATCGATGGGTCATTTAACCTGCGTAATTCGCGCGCCTGCCGTAAAGCTGCCGCGATGGTAAGTTTAGGGTTATCTTTTGTACCTGTGTTTGTATCGTTACCATTTGGCGCAACCCATATATCTGCTGCATAACTATTTATTTTACAAATAGTTAATATACAAATAGCAAACAAACAGGTTAACAACTTCATTTAGCGGTTTGAAAAATTAATTTTACATAAGCGGTATTGGCACCAAAATTCTTCTTCACGTTGTGCACATCGCTCACATCGCGCGACCTTTCCAATACCAACCAGCCGCTCCAACCCATCTTATCCAATGTTGCTTTCACTTTCTTCATGTTTATCTTAGGGTCGTTTTGCAACCATTGGCCGTCGGTATCTGTACAATGGATCATGGCAATATTTTTCGCACCTAAAGTTTCCAATTCTTTTTCCAAATTGCGGTTATTGTCCAGCGCATCCTGGAAGTTGAAATAGCTTTTTATGGCGGGCGAACCAATATCTTTCAGCAACGCCAACTGGCCTTTTGCATCAAGCGCTGTGCCGATAGCAATCACCACACCTTCTTTCTCGGCCATCTTACCTACTTGTTTCAAGCGTTCCACAACCGCCGCACGTAGTTCGGGTTTGGTGTTGGGGTCACTTACTCCCAGAGGCAGGAAGGCCACTTTAACGCCCATTTGTTTCATCGTAGTGATACAATCACCAACTGCGGCTACGGCAGTTTCTCGGGTAGCGAAAGGCTGCGCAAAAAAGCCCGTCATAGCTATAGACGGTATTTCTATATTCAGTTCTTTCGATTTATCCAAAAACTGCTTCCGCACAGAATCTACCGCCAATGTGTTTTCAAACGTCGGACGTGGGCCCATGCCGCCCATATCCACTTCAACACCATCAGCGCCAATAGTCTTAGTTAATTGAAAGGCTCCTAATTTCTGCCGTTTGATGATCATGATATCGGCTACCGCGACTTTGTATCTCTGCTGCGCGTGAGCAATTGAAGTTAGTGCGCTTATACCTATAACGGCAACAGTAAGGATTACATAAAATTTCTTTTGGTTCATAGTTTATTTAGTTAGAGCCTCGCGTGGCGTAGTATCAAAAACGTGTTGCAAGTTGGTAAAGCCTTTAACGGCATCGGCAGGCAGGTTTTGTCCATGATCGCCGAATACAAACATCATGGGCTCTTTTTCGATGGTTACTTTTGACTCATCGATATTTCCATTTTTATCCTCGATAGATTTGATATTTAACCCAAAGTTTTTTGCCACAAACCTGTAAAGCGGGAAACGTTTTGAAGGGCCGTAATCGTGCTTATCATTTGGCAGATGTACATTTTCAACCAGGTCGCTTTTGCCATAATAGCCGTACATCTTTTTAAGATAAGGGAAATCATGCTCAGGCATGTGGGCTGTCCAGTCGCTGCCATCAGATATTAACAATTGCGGATTTGGCGCTGCCATAGCAGCTATCTCCACGTTATCTGTCCCTCCACCAACAAAATGGATAGGCATACCGCTTTCGCAAGGGCAACCTCCATAAAAGTAAGATGACACAGAAACAACCGGTGCGCTCAGTTTAATACGCGGATCAATGGCAGCCATGAGCACCGTATGGCTCCCGCCACCTGACCCACCGCTGATACCTACCCGTGCAGGGTCGGTTTCTTTCAAACTCAGCACATAATCTAAAATGCGGATAGCGCCCAAAGTTTGAACAACCTGGGCAAGGCTTGTGCGGTGGTCTTCTGATTTAAATTGTAATAATGATTCGCCCCAGGCAAACAGGTCATAGCTATAGGCCATGCAACCCATACGGGCCAAAGTAGCACAACGTATTTGCGCATCGGGCCTGTAACGTTGTTTATCCCAATGTCCATCAGGACTTAATATAACAGGTATTTTCCCTTTGATATTCAATGGCTTATAAATTGACCCATTGATATATAATCCCGGTAAAATTTCAATGGCTATATTCTCTACTGAATAACCGTCATAGATCCGTTTTGGAGTGATAATAGGTTTTGAGTTTGGTTTTTCGGGCAAAGGCGACAGGTTAAGCGCCTTATACAATTCGGGGCGAAGGATAGCCTTGCGTTGTTCCCAGGTTTTTACATCGTGGTATAATTTAGCTATGCTATCCAACTTAGCCCATCCGTCCTGTATAGGCCAATTGTTATATTCAAAATCCTTTAACTTGTAAACGCCGGGGCTTTCTTTGTTTACTTTCATATCTAAAGGCGCCAACACATTTGCCAGTGTTTCGTCAACAGTATTGCGGAAACGCCAGTCGGCATAGGTTATTTCCTTACCTTTGACTTGCGCGTCATTATATTTAATTTTAACATGGAAACGCGTTTGGATCTCGTCCAACACATCCTTTAATGATTTCGCGTATTTATGGTCGGTATCCTGCTGCGCGAATAAAATCGCCGATGGAAACAGCAAACAGCCCAATAAAATCAATTTTAAATTTTTCATAACTCAACTATTACATATCCTTGCTATCGCCCTTATATTCCGGAATAGAATACCCGGCTACTTTGGGCCATTCGCCATTTACAATTTCTTTTAAAACAAGTTTCGACGGGTCAATCACCACATGCCTGATGCGTTCCCTGCGCCAGGTATAAACAATGTGAACCATTCCGTCAGACGTTTGAATTACTGATGGATAGGAATATTGTCCTATTGGCGAATCTTCTAATATAGAAGCAGCATACCATTTAACACCATCGTTAGATATAGCAACGTTTAAAGGTGTCCTTGCTCCTTTTATCTCTTTTCCAGGCGGCAATACATGGTTATAAACCAATAATTGGCGGCCGTCCTTCAATGTCACGGCATCTGTACCTGAGTTGTTATTTGGTAAGGATGTTTTTTCAAGTGCCGACCACGTTTTACCGTTATCAGTAGATGTGGATGAAAGAATAGCACGGTTCTGGCTGCGGCAAAATATTTGCAGGCTACCATCTTTATGGAACAGCACGCTTGGCTGTATAGCTTTCATATCCTTGCCATCGTTTATTGGGCCGATGTATTGCCAGGTTTTACCGTTATCGGCAGATGCTTCAAAATGTACCTGCCAGCCCTTGCCTTCGGTGCTTGACGGACATAACAGCATTCCGTTTTTTAGCAATACCGGTTTGTTTTTTATTGGTCCTAAAAATCCTTCTGGCAACGCGCGTTGCGCCGACCAGGTTATTCCACCATCGGTTGAACTTTTCATAAAACCTTTCCATGTTGACGGGCTTGGACCTATTTTATAGAATAACAATAAATCGGCACCTGGCACCTGGTACAGTACCGGGTTCCAGCAAGGGTAACGCAGGGTATCATTTTGTATGCCATTGGCTACGTTAATAGCTTCGGTCCACTTTCCGTTTACTTTGCGGCTTACCCAAATACATACGTCTGGGTTGCGCTCCTTTGTACCACCAAACCACGAGGCCACCAA
>Ga0206890_1322_pt1 | contig 11858 bp, 8 predicted proteins | sample Alteio_BWOrgHeat_58_FD_152960 | JGI IMG/M metagenome (GOLD analysis project Ga0206890, IMG submission 152960) | Enriched cells from forest soil in Barre Woods Harvard Forest LTER site, Petersham, Massachusetts, United States - Alteio_BWOrgHeat_Nextera6 ... | reverse complement strand
AATTAAATAATTTATTATGGAGAAGTTTAAAAAACTCAGCAGAGAAGAATTGAGAAATGTTGTTGGTGGATTAAGTTCGCCTGACAAATGTGATGTCAATTGTGATTCGCAATCAGCAGGCAAAGAAATTTCAGATTGCTCAGTTGCATCTGTAACCGCTGCTTGCGGAGGTACCGCTAATGCAACCTGTAGCTGTCATTAATTTACCGAGTTATGACCATCTAATGATGGTCATAACTAACTTTTCTAACATGAATTATTTAAAATACATAACATACTTTACTATTTGGTTTGTAAGCATACAGACAATTAATGCACAGATCCATGTGGTAGAGATGCATGGAGTATGCAAAGATTCAACAATCAAATCCATCAAAATCGTTAAATATCCTCCATTTTGGCTTTATAAGCTTTCATCCATTACTCCTTTGTATCAAAAAGATATTGAGAATAATGATCGGATTGACGTTAAATTGCCTATCTATGAGCATGCAGAATTAACCATAGCGATATTAGGGAAAAACATAGTCATATATACGTCACCTGGTGATAATGTGAATTTTATAATTAGCCGGAAAAATAATAGTCCAGAAATACTATTTACCGGGAAAAATGCCGCTCACTATAATTATACATCTAAATCTGATGATTATGTTATGACAAATATGCAACTACATTTTCCATTACGATATTCAAAAGAAAAAGGAATAAATTATTATCAATCTGCAATTGAGCAATGGCATAAACTTAGGCTAAACTTCTTTAACAATTATATTAAAGAGAATGCTGTTTCTGATGATTTTGTTAACTATTATCGGGATGAAATTCAATATGAGTATATTCAATTTGCTTATGCACCGTTGTACGATAAATCTGTTGATGCATCCAACTTGCCAGTGAATTATTTAACACATGCCGACAGTTTACTCAAAAATACGCAACATATATCACACGTCTCGAGAAATATTCTGCTTGCTCTGACATTCAAATATATATTCTGTGGCTCAGACAATATTTGGGAGTCATTCGATAACATTTACAACAATATCAATAACAACTTTAATTCCGTTGTTAAACCTTATCTGTTAACTAATCTCATTGGTATTTATGCTAAAAAGCAATTGCCATCTTACCATACCTCACTTCTAATGGCAATAAACAATGTTCAACATTTGATTAATGATACTATAGCCTTAAATTATATTAAGGGATCGGAATTAGATTATTTATTACTTAATCAACCCATTCCCCAGGACGTTCTAAATAATTCTTATCTAAAAGGTCTTAACAGTGATAAAAGAATTTCATTAAGCGAATTATTCGAAATATATAAAGATCAACCTCTTTACATTGACTTTTGGGCGAGTTGGTGCGAAGCATGCAGGGTTGACATTGCCAATTCTGCCGAGGCAAACGACTATTTAAGAAGCAAGAAAATTACTTATGTTTATATTTCAATTGACAGGAAAGAAGACATCAACAAATGGCATGACGCGGCAGTACAAGATAGTACAACACAAAATCAATTTTTATTAATTGATGGCATCAAATCCCCTCTTGGTAAGTTTTTAAAATTACAAACGATACCGAGATATTTGATTATAGACGGTAGTCGCCAACTAAAAAACTATGACGCACCCCGTCCAACTGTTAGCCAGTTATCCAGTTTAAAAACAAGTATATCTGTGTTAAGGTAACAAGTAATAATTTAATATTATATATGCTACGTGCGCAGGATTAATTACCAATCCTTATCGTCGCCTTCTGGCTTCTCAGAGAATATCTTGCGGTGATGAGTTTAATTAAAACACAATTGCATTAACTATTGCGGTCCAAAGGACTCCTGCGGAGGTGTTCCAAAACGTTCCGGCGTTCTAAATGTTCCACTCTCTAAATGGAACACCTCCATAGGAGTCCTTTGAACCTTAAAAGTGGACACTTGCAAAAGTAAAAAAGCCCCGGCTTATCGGGGCTCTCTCAACTTGACTTTGAATCAATCAACTAAATCTCAATCGTGGTCAATTATCTTTAAATAATTTATTATGGTTGCTCCATGGTGTATAACGATTTCACTTCGGTATCGCTTAACACCTTATTATAAAGGTGCACATCATCAATTGATCCGATAAAGAAATTGCCTCCATAATAAGCATTAGGGCTGTTTGGATCAGTTAAATTGTACGACAATTTGGGAAGTTCATTGCCTATAGCAACAGGTGGTGGTGAAACCAGTGGTGTAGGGTCGCCGGTAATATTAGCCGTTTTTACCAGCACGCCATTAATATAAAACTTCTCTGTACCATTTGTAAAACTCGCTACAACCTGTGTCCATACACCCAATGTAACTGACGGTCCGCCATCATCCTGATCATGGTCGCCAGTGCTGGTCATTACGGTAAGGAAAGGCAAGTCGCCTCCCTGTAGTTGAAATTTATAGCCATTCCAGCGATCCAATGAAAATATATAATTTCCATTGCTTGCCATGGCTGGTTTAATCCACGCGCAAATAGTAAAACTGCTTGGGCGCAGCGATGGCTGATAAGGCACTTCGATATAAGCTCCGTTGTTAAATGCATAAGCGCTGTTGGCAGTTCCATAACGATCGGTAGTAAGCACCGGTAAAGTTGCACCATCAACAGGAGCTACGCCATAAGGACCTACCCAGCCTGTTTTTAGCGTGCCATTGTTACCATTACCGGATACATCGTTTGCATTACCACTAAATGTCCAGGAGGCAACCAGGTTGGCAGCCGAAATTTGCTGAATCAAATTAATGCTAAACTGCGTCCCGGCGCGTAGCAGGTTTGCCGAAGCGTTGTTAACCTGCTGCTGGGTAAAGGAGCCTGTTTGAACACTTACAGCTAAAGTAAGTGCGGTTTGCAGTGCTGCTTTTGATCCGGGAGTATAATCTCCGGCTTGTTTCCCTTCAACTGCTGCATTGTAAACTGCTGTCAAGGAATCAACTTCTGTGGTAAGTCTTGATTTGTCAGAGTTGAAATCAACCTTATCGCTATTCTTCTTGCACGATTGCGTTAGGGTTATCACAGCAATCAGAACAATGACCGCTGCGATGGATTTTTTTATCTTGTTCATTTCTCAATGTTTAAAAAGTTCATCATTACTTACCTAATTTTAAATTGGTTTGCCTTTCGCTTTCCGGTATCGGGAAAAATTGGTTGGTGCTGAAATTAAAATTAGGTTTACTCTTAAGTGCACTATTGGCATAAGTTGCCCCATAACGTATGATATCAAAAAACCGATGGAACTCGAGGGCAAGTTCTGAACGCCTTTCAGCGCGTATCTGGTCGCGCAGTGACGCCTGATCGGTAATTGTAATATCGGGCAATAAGCCAGCCGGCACGGTACCAAAGCCCGGTAAAGAAGAATCGTACAGGTAGCTTTCACGGGCGCGTTTCCTTACCTTATTGAGCGGTACCAACGCCGCTGCACTGTTTCCTGACTCATTCAGCCCTTCCGCCTCAATCAATAACACTTCAGCAAATCTTATGGCCTGATAATTCAAATTGCCATCTCCTTTGATATTAGTCGGGATTTCGGATAATGGTTGTGTATGTTTCTTACTAACATAACCTGTTGAAGTCCAACTGGGGTCGAAAGCGCTATCGTAATAAGGATGCCCGGCCCGGCCAACAGTATAATCCAGGCGCGGATCAGCAGTGCCATCCGGTGCCGTTTCAAAATTACTGACTAAACTTTGTGTTGGTAAATAAAATCCATAACCGTTTAGCGGGCGTGGTGCAAACCATTGATTTAAATTATTGCCTTGGAAAGGTACCAAACCCGAGGTATGCAAAATGGAGAATACCGCTTCTGCATTGTTCTTGGTGGCAGCTCTGAAATTATCCGAGAATACAGGCAAAAGGCTGTAAACGCCCAAAGCTTCCACGGCTTGGGCTGTTTGTGCAGCAAGCGTCCATTTTTGTTCAAAAAGGTACGTTTTAGCAAGCAATGCCAAAGCTGCACCTTTAGTGGCACGGCCTACATCATTGCCAGTACGTGTGATTGGCAGAACGGCTGCTGCTGCTGTGCAATCTGCTTCTATCTGGGCATAAATTTGAGCCTGTGGCAGTGCCGGGCTTTGCAGTTCCGCAGGTGTTTCCACTTTTAAATGCAATGGAATATCACCATAAGCTGCAGTTAAATTAAAATAATAATAGGCCCGTAAAAACTCCGCCTGCCCAACAACATCACTTTTAACAGCTGCTGAAACAAAGGTATTACTGGCTGATAGGCCATCGGTTACTACATTACATGCAAAAACTCCATCATAATATCTCTTCCAAACAGCTTCGACAGCAGAGTTTGAAGGGTTGATATTAAAGTTTTGTACACTTAAAAAATCAGCCTGATCGCCATCACTGCTTCCTTTTATGGCATCGTCTGAAGGCAGATCACCCAAGACCCATATAGCGTTCGAAGACGCATCGGTGAAAGTGAGTGGAGCATAGGCAGCATTCACCCCTAAAATAGCGTTAGCATCAGAGGTAAAAAAGTTACTGGTTTGGTACTGGCCCAAAACCGGTTGATCCAATACTTTCTTGCAGCTTGCTGAAATAATTAACAGGGATGCAATTAAGTAGATATAAATATTTTTTGCTTTCATCTCTATATTTTTTTGGTTAGAAATTAGCGTTAACACCAAACGTTATTGTACGTGCCGATGGGTAAGTTCCCCAATCGATACCAACTGCCCTTGGGCCATCCGCTGCATTATCGGTATTTTGATATTGTTCAGGATCGAGGCCGGTGTATTTGGTAAAGGTGAGCAGATTTTGACCGCTTACATAAATACGTACGGATGATATCCCAAGCGTTTTTAAAGTATTGGCGCCTAGTTTATAACCCAATTGTACATTTTTAAGCCTTAAATACGAACCGCTTTCAAGGAACCGTGTTGATGGCATTTTGTTGTTAGAACCATCTGTCCATGACAGCAGCGGATAGGTATTGGTTGATCCGGGACCAGTCCATGCATTTTCAGCGATCCGTTGAGTAATATTAAAAGGGCGATAAAAACCTTCTATATCAGTAAGCACCTGGTTATAAATTTTATTCCCGTATACACCCTGGAAGAATACGCTCAAATCAAAGTGTTTATATGTTACATTGGCAGTAAGACCGTAAGTAAACTTAGGTATCGGGCTGCCTACAATGGTGCGGTCCTTGTCATCAATAACTCCATCGCCGTTTACATCTTTATACATTACATCACCCGGCCTGATACCCGGTCCCTGGTAGGCATGGGTAAATACCTGTTGTGTATTTTGAAATATACCTTCCTGCTGCAATAAATAAAATGAGCCAATGGGTTGCCCCACTTCAGTCAATGTTCCAAAATAGTTGTTATCAATGCGGCCGCCCGGGATAGGTGTGCCACCAGCAAGAGAGGTTACTTCATTTTTAAGCGTGGCAAAATTGCCGTTTAAACTGTAGCTCCAGTCCCTATTGATGGTCTTTTTATAGGTTAGTTCCAGTTCAAGGCCGCTGTTACGCACACTTCCGGCATTTACCTCAGGTTCTCCTACTACAAATGGCGCCTGTCCGCCACCGCTGCTTGGTTCAGGCAGAGGTATTAGCATATTGGTAGTGTTTTTAATGTAATAGTCGGCAGTTAACATCAGGGCGTTGTCAAAAAAACCAATATCTAATCCGATATCTTCCTGGGTGCTTGTCTCCCACTTTACATTTGGGTTCCCTACCGATGTTATACTAATTCCCTGGTTTGTGGCACCTCCGAATGGGTAATTACCACTGGTACTAAAAGTGGAAGTATATGGATAATTGCCGATGCCCGAATTACCTAACTGGCCAACGCTGGCCCGCAGTTTTAGGGTAGAAATGGGCCTGATATTTTTCATGAAATCCTCCCTATCAATCCTCCAGCCCAATGATCCTGAATAGAAATTCTCATAGCGGGATGATGGATCAAGCTGAGAAGAGCCGTCACGGCGGAAATTCACACTGGCAAGATATTTATCATTGTATTGATAATCCACACGGCCAAAAAGCGAAAACATGGCGAGATGTGCTTCATTGCCTCCATTTTGCTGGCTTGATGCTGTTCCATTATCCAAATATTGGAAATCGGAAGTTTGATTAACATAGCCGGTACGTGAAGCGGATAACGCTTGCACATCTTGTTTAATTAATTCTGAACCGGCTAAAAATTTCAAAACACTCTTGCCTAAAGTAAGATCATAAGTGGCGGTGTTTGTCCAGTTATAATTTAAATTATCAGCGTTTGATTGTGAGAGTGCGTTGGGTGAGTTAAAAAAACGATCGATCCCAAATGTTTCGAAAAACTGTTTGTTATCTGTTTGTATATAATTCAATCCAAAATCCGATCTTATAGACAACCCCTTAATTGGATCCACTTCTGCAAAAGCATTACCTAAAACGGTATAACCATAAGTATTATCGTTGGTTGCATTAGCCAATGCCACCGGGTTTATACCGTCGCCCAAAAAATTACCTAAAGTTGGGTCTTGTTTCGGCAGATCCACATATTGCCCGTTGGCATTGTAAACAGGAGTACCCGGTGTGCGGAACAATGCGTAGCGCACAACGCTGGCTGCACCGACAAATCCATCACCTGATGTACCTACTGATCTTGTTTTTGAATAGGAAAGGTTAACATTGGTACCTATTTTAAAATACTTTGATACTGTACTGTTTATTGCCGTGCGCAGGTTAAACCTGTTGTATGATGAGTTTTGTATCAAACCATCCTGACTAAAATAATTACCTGACAAAATATATTGAGAAGTTTCGCTACCTCCGCTTAAAGAAAGGTTACCGTTGCTTATCCGTGCAGGTTTCAAAATTTGCTTCAACCAGTTTACATCGGATAATGTATTGGCCAGGCTATCAGAGATACCGGGCCTGTTATCATTTTTGGCTGCGGTATTATATGCTTTTACATATTGCGCATTGTTGGCCATTTTAATTAAATTCTGAGCAGTTTGTACACCGGTGTAAGCGTTAAGGTTTAATTGTGTTTTACCCGCTTTACCGTGTTTAGTGGTTATTATAACAACGCCACCTGCTGCTCTTGCACCATAAATAGCCGCCGATGAAGCATCTTTAAGTATATTGATGCTTTCAATATCATTTGGCGATATTTCATTTATGCCATCCTGGGTAGGCACGCCATCAACTATGTACAGGGGGGAGATGCCATTGATGGTTCCCACTCCGCGTACAATAACACTAATACCGTCGCCTGGTGCACCGGTATTTTCTGTAACAGCCACACCGGCTGCCTTACCCTGCAATATCTGGTCAACACCGCCTACGGGTATCGCATTGATATCCTTACTGCTTATTAATGATACAGCGCCGGTAAGGTCCTTCTTTTTTTGCGTGGTGTAACCAACCACTACAACTTCATTCAGGTTATTGTCCTGTGCTTTCAGTGTAATATTGATTTCTGTTCTGCCACCAACCACAACCTCCTGGGTCTGATAGCCGATATATGATACTGTTAATATGGCATTGTCAGGTACCGTTACGATGAAATTACCGTTTACATCGGTTACTGCGAGGTTTTTGCCATTTTTAATTCCAATAGTAGCACCAATGATCGTTTCGCCATTGGCATCCATCACCTTTCCCTTTACTTTGATATCAACTGGCGCGGGTTGGGTTGCTGATATTTTTGAATGAAGAATGTGCTTAGGCAGGCCCTTGCTATTATTCGCCGGGTTATGCTTGTTTAATGGAGTTCCGTATGCGGAAAATTGAGCCAGCACTGCCAAAAGCAGGGCAATAGCAAATTTTGTGCTTAACAGAATTCCTTTTTCATATCGACTGATAATGAAATAACTGTAAGTTTTTTTCATATACTTTGTTATTTAAGGTTAATAATTAAATGGTCTTATGATCCAAACCAGGAATGGTTAAATCAACTTCAGCCGATAAACAGCATACATTCGAGGTTATTTACCGGCAATAGAACTTTTTAGTAGACTATCTCATAAAATTTCTCCCTTTCTTCTCTTAGTTTTAATTGGTGTTGATTATTTAGGATATTTTGGTTATAACTTATTATAAAACAATGCATTATGTAAAAAAATATATCTAATTCTCATAATTTAAAGGCCAAAAACTCCCCGTATCCATTAATTAACAATAGATTATTTTAAAAAAACTGTGACAGATTAATCAGGTTGGTCTATAAAAGGGGTATTGGGTCTGGTGGTGCCGGTTTATAGGGATCAAATACAGCTACACCCACTCTAGAGTCGGCACAGCCATAATAGAGGAACCATTTCTTTTTGAAATAAACCAATCCTTCAATAAAGACGGTTCCATTTACATATTGCCCGCTTTTTTCAAAGGGTTTCATCGGACGCAAAAAAGGAACATCCAGGCGGCCTATTGCCTTAGCCGGATCAGAGAGTGAAAACAAAACCTGCCCGGCACAGTATGAATTGCCGGTAAAGCGCTTATCTCCCCCATTTCCAGGGTGATTTTTCCCATTATAAAATAGTATGATCCCCTTATCGGTCATTATTGCCGGCGGCCCGCATTCTGTAAGGTCACTATCAAAATAGCCTTTACGGGGTGATATTAGTTGCTTGAGTTCCCCCTTGTCATCAACTAAAGGAGTCCAGTCAACCAGATTGGTTGATGTTGCTGCAAATACGTGCAATTCACCCCAATACATCCAGTATTTGCCATTTACTTTGGCTATAACCTGGCGGCCACCTTCCAATTTTGTCAGTATAGAAGCCGATTTGTGGGGAATATTAAAGAACTTTCCGCTATAAGCTTTTCTGAATATGGGACCATGTTTTACCCAGGTGATCAGATCTTTTGAAGTAGCAACACCCAAACGCGGAATTTTACGGTTCCATTGGGTGTAAAACATCACATATGTTCCATTTTCTGTTACAGCAACACGTGGATCTTCACAGCCTCCGGGCCATTCAAATTCCTTTTGGCTATCGTTACCAGGAAACATTACGGGCTTACTTTTCCTTTTGAAAGTGAGGCCGTCATTACTTTCGGCATAACCTATTCGTGATGTACGCGTTCCGATCTCCACTCCTGTTTTATCTTCTGATCTGTAAAGGACTACTATTTCCCCGCCTTTAACTGTGGCAGCCGGGTTAAATGTATAATTGGCTTCCCACCCTACCATTTTATGCAGTACCGGATCCAAAAACTTTGCATTTGTATCTGGCGAAATAATAGGGTTAACATTTTCTGGCCGCACAAAACCTCCGAATGCCCATTTGGGAAGAACATTCTGGTCCCTGGTTTGGGCAATTGAAAAGTTAAAAAACAAAAGGCAGGCTAAAACCCCTGTCAGTTTAATGAGTCCCTTCTTCATTAAAAGTATTTTATTTAGGTATTATAGTTGGTTTAAATCCTTCCAGCTTGCAAAACCGGTTTTATGAATTATTAGCAATAATAATCAATAAAACCGGTTTTGCAAATTTATTTTTAAAAAGATTTTTAGGTGTAATAACTGAGCGTCTGGTATTTGTTTATGCCTAATGTTTTACTTTATAAAGTTTATAACCAAACAGAAAAATAACTGCATAACAAATGATTGGTAAGTAATAAGCTTTGGCCACATCATGATTTGCGATTTGACCCATTATCAGCGGGAAAAACGCCCCACCTACCACACCCATTGATATAAATGACGATGCCTGCTGTGTATGGCTCCCCAGGTTCTTTAAGCCAAGGCTGAAAATGGTGGGGAACATAATGCTGAAGAAAAAGTTGATCATCATTAATGCGATATAGGATGGCCATCCTAATTTTTGTGTCACTATCAGGCACATAATAATGCTGCCACATGCGAAGCCAGCCAGCAACTTATTAGGCGCTATGAACTTCATTAAATAAGTTCCTACAAAGCGCCCTGCCATCATCATCGCCATAAAAATACTCATGTACTGCCCGGCAGACCTGTTGCTAAAACCCATTACCTCGTGCCCGTAATTGATAAAAAAGGCCCAGGTGCCGGCTTGCGCCGCTACATTAAAAAATTGAGCCACTACTGCCCATACAAAATGTTTATGCTCATATAATTTCTTGGTTGGAGCTACATCGATATTTACAGCTTCCGGGTCAACCTCGGCCACAGCCACATGCGGATCGTTCAATGGCGGTACTCTAAGAAATAGGAAAGCCACAATAAGCAAAACAAGCACACCACCTATGCTCACGTAAAGCGATTTGACAGCACCAAGGTCAGCCGAGCCCTCAGACACCCCGCCGAAAAGAAACCAGGACGCTATAAAAGGCCCCGCTGTAGCACCCAATGCATTAAATGATTGGGAAAAATTAATACGCCGGTCGCTGGTACGCTGATCACCCAGGGCCGCGGCAAAGGGATGTGCCACCGTTTCGAGTGTTGCCATTCCGCAACCCATTATAAACAAAGCGATCCTGAAAAATCCAAAAGAGCTGGCATTAGCGGCAGGCACAAACAGAAAAACCCCAGCAGCGAATAATGACAGCCCCAGCAGTACTCCTGGCTTATACCCGAACTTCTTTAAAAAATAACCAGCTGGTATACTCATTATAAAATAGGCGCCAAAAACTGAAAGCTGGATCAATCCCGACTGAGATTTTGAGACATTTAAAGCCCCCTGGAAATACTTGTTGAGCACATCGCTCATGGAGTGCAATACCCCCCACATTAAAAACAAGGAGGTCACAAAAATAAAGTTGATAACGAACTTTTTCTCGATAAAGGCTGCTTTTTGCATGATATTTTAAGCTATAATTGGTTTACAGATTCAACAGATGCCGGCCTCGCCATGTTATCAAACATGGCTGCGGCCCCTATTAGTGGTGCGTTTTCATCAAGCTGCGCCAACTTAATGGTGATTGAATTTAAAACTCCTGTAAGATGGGGCAGAAAAAATTTGGACGCTTTAGCAATATTACCGCAAATAATTAAAACTTCCGGGGCAAGCCGTTTAACAGGCCCCGAAAGAAAATCACTCATATTGAAGGCGAACTCTTTAAATATATCCTGTGCAACGGTATTTTTTTCAGCCAGTTCAGAAAGCTCTCTGACACCTCCAGTTAATGCAAAACCGGTTAACTCCCTGTAACGTTTTAAAAACCAGCGTGTCGACAGGTAATCGTCGGCTATGGTTTCTTTGTATTGATCGCTGCCCAGGTTGATATCCTTTGTGATCCTATTTTCGCTATAAGCTGAGCCGAAACCTGTACCAAGTGTAACCCCCAACACTCGCTGATCGTCCTTCCCCGCCCCCATCAATACTTCGCCCGCAATAGTTGATTCTGCATCATTTCTGAACCTAACGAATTGGGGATCAAGCTTTAGCAAATTGGCAAAATATCCCTTTATATCCATGCCATACAATGCTTCGTACTTATTAAGACCCCTTATGTAGGATATTCCTTTTTCATAATCAAAGGGCCCCGGCATCGCAACGCTTAATGCTGAAATAGGCAGGGCAGTCCTTTTTAATACCTGTTGAAATATACCCGCCCACGCTGTTAATATATCATCGGCTGTCCCCCTGCTGTCAACCTCAACCCTGGTCGCATATTCTTCGAGTATAGCATAGTTTTGCAGATCGCAAATACTCACGGTAATATGCGACCCGCCAATATCGGCAGTGAGGATGTATGAGGACGATAAATTATTAATCTGCATTTATTAATTGTTATTTAGTTAATTGTCAAGCTTATAAAAAAAGAATTGGCGTTCACAGATAGCACGATGCATCACATAAACCTTGTGGTGGTTAATTTCAAAAACAGTCTTCATTTATTAATTAAGCTGAATAATTGGTTTGCAGGAGTTAAAATTTTGCCGGTATTTATCATTACCCGGTATA
>Ga0206890_1320_pt1 | contig 11903 bp, 9 predicted proteins | sample Alteio_BWOrgHeat_58_FD_152960 | JGI IMG/M metagenome (GOLD analysis project Ga0206890, IMG submission 152960) | Enriched cells from forest soil in Barre Woods Harvard Forest LTER site, Petersham, Massachusetts, United States - Alteio_BWOrgHeat_Nextera6 ... | reverse complement strand
CTCATGGTTTGTTTATTTGAAAATTATCCAATTTGAAGATTTGAAAATTAAAAAAATCATTTAAATCATTTTCAAATTGATACGTCTTCAAATTTTCAAATTAATTATATTTCGATGCCAGCTGACGGTTCTTCTATATCCAGGCCAGGCTGTGTTTCTGTTTTGTTTCTATCAGTAAAGAGCAGAAAAAACAAGATCAGTACAATCGCTGCGATACCTCCTGGTATTAGCCAGATGGTTTGCCAGTTATGTGATGTTGGCGAAGTTTGCCAGTGATCAACTATAGGCCCCGATATGTAAAAACCGATAAGCATACCTATACCATAGGTGGCCAACGTAATGAATCCCTGTGCTGCGCTTTTAAAACGCGGGCCTGCTAACCTATCTGTATAAATTTGACCTGTCACAAAAAAGAAATCATAACAAACACCGTGTATCACAATACCGGCTATCAGCATCCAGTAATTGCTGCCCACATCGCCATACGCGAAAAACACATACCGTAAAGCCCAGGCAAGCATGCCTACTGCCAGCATCTTTTTTACGCCTAAGCGAACAAAAAACAATGGCATCAGGGCCATAAATATCAATTCGGAAAATTGTCCCAATGTTTGAACGCCTGCTGCCTTTTTCATACCAACCTCATTCAAAAACGGATTAGTGAAGTTATAGTAGAATGCTAACGGTATACAGATAGCCACCGAAGCCAGGAAGAACACCAGATAGGATTTATTCTTTAATAACCCGATTGAATCAAGGCCTATAATATCTCCAATGGTTACCTTCTGGCCCTTTTTTGCAGGTGGTGTATCCGGCAAAGTAAAGCTTAGCAATCCGAGTATCAATGATGCCCCGGCAGCCATTTTAAAGGTTAATACTAAAGTTCCGCTTTGTTCCCATCCCAACAAGCCAATGATTATCCCTGCAACAATCCATCCTGCTGTTCCGAAAACTCTTATCAGTGGGAAATCTTTGCTTGGATCTGCCATTTGCTTAAATGCTACCGAATTAACCAAGGCCAATGTGGGCATGTAGATAATCATATAGCCTAATATTCCCGGATAGAATGCATCGAAACTTGCAACTGAGGTAACATACCATAATAACACAGCACCCATCAAATGTAAAATTCCCAATATTTTTTGAGCCGAAAAATAACGGTCTGCGATCAATCCCACAATAAATGGTGCGATAATCGCTCCTAATGCCTGCGTGGCATAAGCTGTTCCGTTTTGTGTGCCTGTGGCATGAAGGGTTTTACCCAGATACGTTCCCATCGTCACAAACCATGCGCCCCAGATAAAAAATTCCAGGAACATCATTGTGGATAGTTTAGCTCGGATGGTTCCGGTCATGATCAGCTTTTTAGAGTGAATATTTAAGAACTATTGTTTTTTCAGCGATAAAATATATTTAGCCATGGTACGCGCGTCGTCCAGACCGATAGAAGCATGGGCAACCATTGGCGTTGTACCCCAGTTACCGCTACCACCTTTGATAATCTTATTAGCTAATGTATCCACAATGGCATCACCTTTCCCTTTATATTTCTCAGCTACATCAGCGAAAGCTGGCCCAACTATTTTTTCCTGCTCCTTATGGCAGGTTCCGCAATCTGATTTCCCTATAAGTAGTGCTCCCGCAGCAGAAGGTGTGCCGCCGGCCTTATCAGTACCATTATGGCTTGCTGCTGTATCCTGGGCTGCATTTGATTGTGCAGCGGTTGCTGTTTTATTAGCCGCAGATGTGCTGTCGGCAGCGGAATCGTTGCCGGATTTGTTGCCACCGCAGGCTGCTATTGCTAAGCTTAAACCAAGGATGATGAATGTCTTTTTCATGAGTTATGTGTTCTGTATTTTAAAAGTTTGATTTAGTTAAATTGTTTCAGCTTGCAATTTAAAAGCAATCCGGCAAAATTCTAACTAAACTGAAAATTATTTGCTATACCGCTACTTCGGTTAATGGTTGTGTTTTCTTTCTTGATTTCATATACAGCACCAATCCACCAAACGCTATGATCAACCCGATAGGTATATACAACGTCAAATGCAGCACATCGTGCCCGGCTGTGGTAGTATCGCCCCCGGCATTTACAATGCTGTCATAATATCTGCCCATAAATATGGTATATACCGATACTGAGAACATTCCCGCACCTCCCATCAGGTTTAAACCTAAAGCCCCGGTTTTGGGGATGTTGGTATTGACAAAACCAAGCATGGTAGGCCAGAAAAAGCAAACACCCATTCCGAATACGATGGCATCGATAAATACATTACCGGTAGCTGAATATAACAGGTAAAGGCCGATAGCTGCAACAGTGGTCGACATCAGTAATACTGTTTGTGGTGCAAACTGCTTCAGAATAGGCTTAGCAAGCCCACGGCCCAGTATCATTACTCCCGATGTGGCAGTAACGATCAAGATCGGGTTGCCTATTGATTTTAACAATACCGGCACCCACTGCTCTGTGTATAATTCGGTTATCCCGGTGGCGCACATGCAGATAAACATGAAGATAAATAATGGCGAAGCAAGTGCTTTATACATCCCAGCCATAGAAACACCTGAAGCCACACGTTCAGTAACCGGGAAATCGAGTTTGGAGAACAGATAGCCATAGATCAGGGTTGGTATCAGCATTACACCTACCTGTATCTGCCAGCTGAAGTTCAATTTGGTGAATAGTAATACGATCAGCGTACCAATGAATATCCCACCGGGGAACCATAAGTGAAAGTGATTAAGCTTGGTTGCCTTATTATCAGAATATATGGTTGTTACCAATGGGTTGCAAGCTGCTTCAACAGTTCCGTTGGCAATGCCGATAGTTAATGTCGAAATAAAAAGCGTCCAGAAACCCTGCGCAAATACGGTCAGTATAATACCTGTTAGGTGAAAAAGGAATGCCAGTACCAATAGCCGTTTCATTCCGATTATGTCCACAATCATTCCGCCAATGACAACTGCCAACGGAAAGCCCCAAAATGCAGTGGCCGTAATTGCAGACAATTGCGTTTTATCCAGATGAAAATCAGTTCCAAGTTTATCCAATATCCCGGCACGGATGCCAAATGATAATGAGGTAACAAGGAGCGCTAAACAACTTGCCCGGAAGAGTTGTGTACGGTTGATAGTTTGCATGACGTATTTTTTAGGTTATAATTGGTTGCAATAGCATGAAAGAGCATGATCTGATTTAATCTATCCCCAATAACCTGCGGTTAAATGCATCGTCGGACCCGGAGGCGGCAAAATCATCAAAAGCCTTTTCGGTAACTCTTATAATATGGTTCTTAATAAATTCGGCGCCTTCTCTTGCACCGTCTTCCGGGTGTTTCAATGCACATTCCCACTCCAAAACAGCCCATCCGGGATAATCATAAGCGGTTAATTTACTAAAAATTCCTTTAAAATCAACTTGTCCGTCGCCTAAAGAACGGAAACGGCCGGCACGGTCGACCCAATTCTGGTAACCGCCATACACGCCCTGCTTACCTGTCGGGTTAAATTCGGCATCCTTTACGTGGAACATTTTGATGCGCTCGTGATAATTATCAATGTATTCGAGGTAATTCAGGCATTGCAACACAAAGTGCGAGGGGTCGAACAGCAAGCATGCCCTCTTATGTTGATTTACCTTATCGAGGAACATTTCATAGGTGATACCATCATGCAGGTCCTCACCCGGGTGAATTTCATAACAAAGGTCGATACCGTGATCCTCATACACATCAAGAATAGGCTTCCATCGTTTGGCCAGTTCATCAAAACCGGTCTCCACCATACCGGCAGGGCGCTGCGGCCATGGATAAACCATTGGCCATAATAGTGCACCGCTAAAGGTTACACTTGCATTTAACTCTAAATTCTGTGACGCTTTAGCTGCATATTTTAGCTGTTGTACGGCCCACTTTTGCCTTTCTTTCGGATTATTTTTATATTCCTGAGGTGCAAAGGCATCAAAAAGTTCATCATAAACTGGGTTAACTGCAACCAGCTGACCTTGTAAGTGGGTCGATAATTCGGTTATCTCAAGCCCGGCATCGTTTACTATGCCTTTGATCTCATCAGCATAAGTTTTGCTTTCGGCCGCTTTTTGCAGGTCTATAAAACGGGCATCGTTAGTTGGTAATTGAACGCCTTTATATCCCAGACCTTTGGCCCATTTACATATGGACGGCAAACTGTTAAATGGTTCCTGGTCGCCTATAAATTGTGCTATAAATATTGCGGGGCCTTTAATGGTTTTCATGGTGGTGTTTAAATATTGGTATTGGGGTCTATGAATCTCGCAAAAATCACAAACTTGTCATTGCGAGCGGAGCGTGGCAATCGCGAACTATGTATAGTTTGCGATTGCTTCGTCATACTTCCTCGCAATGACAAGTCTTTATTTCTAATTTATAACGTAATCAGTCCATTTTTTATCCGATTGGCTCGAGGCTACCACATTATCAATAAATGCCATACCCCTTATGCCATCTTCTATTCCGGGGAAATCGAGCCATTCCTTGTGTGGCTCTTCGTTGTTCATTTTGGCACTTAGTGTCAAAGCAAAATTACGGTACAGGTTACCAAATGCTTCTAAGTATCCTTCCGGATGACCACCCGGCGTGCGGCAGTTATGTGTAGCATAGTTCGATTCTCTGTCACCATAATTATTTCCTGCCCTTAAGGTCTGCGCAGGTTTATCTCCCCATCTTAAAGTTAGTGTATTTGGTTCCTGCTGTGCCCATTCCAGGCCACCATTCTCACCGTACACACGGATCTTCAAAGCATTCTCTTCACCTGCAGCCACTTGCGATGCGGTAAGTACTCCGGTGGCGTTATCTTCAAAACGTAACAATATACCGCCGTCATCATCCAGCATACGCCCCTCCACTACGGTATTTAACGAAGCACACATTTGTGTGATCTTTAACCCTGAAATATATTCTGCCAGGTGAGCTGCATGTGTGCCTATATCGCCCATGCAACCGCTTTTGCCTGATCTTTTAGGATCAGTACGCCAGGCCGCTTGTGCATTGCCTTCTCTTTCAGAAAGTTTGCTCAGCCATCCCTGGTGATATTCAACATAGATTTTTCTTATTTTCCCTAATGAACCACCCTTAACAATCTGGCGGGCCTCCTTCACCATAGGGTAACCAGAATAGGTATGTGTCAATAACAACATCAACCCTGTCTCATCCAATTTCTTTTTTAGTTGCTTGGCTTCATCCAAAGTAAAGGTGATAGGCTTTTCGATCACCACATTAAAGCCATTATCCAAAGCCATCATGGCCGGGCCAAAGTGCGCAAAGTTGGGTGTTACTATCGTCAGAAAATCCATGCGCTTATCGGCAGGTAAAGCCTTTTCGGCAGCTATCATCTGCTCGTAACTCGTATAAGTGCGGTCTTCAGGCAAAAACAACATTTTACCGCTTTCCTTAGCTACATCCTCATGTATACTAAGCGCACCGCAAACCAGTTCTATCAATCCATCCATATTAGCGGCTATGCGGTGTATGGCGCCTATGAAAGCATCCTTACCACCGCCAACCATACCCATGCGCAATTTTCTTTTGCTCATATTTGTTAGTTAAGTAGTTGATTGTGTTGAATAAGTTGGATTAAGTTAATCAGGCTGATTAAGTTGATAAAGGTTTGTAATATTTCATACTAACTCAATCAACCTAATCAACGACTCACTTAATCAACTAAAAAGACTAGGACAACGCCCAGGCCCTGTCGCCTTTTTTGTAAGGGATGCAGCCATCAAACCTGCCCGGTACCGGTACGTAACGCAATGCCTTTGTGCAACCTACTTCTGATGTAAAATAGCCCAGCAGTGTAAGCTCTTTGATCATCCTGAAATAGTGGTTCGGGTCCTTTGGTTTTTTGGTTTTTGAGTATTCCTTTTGCTCTTTGTCAAGGTCTGTAAGCAAGGCGGTACGCTGACCGGCATCCAGATCCAAAAATTTCTTGCTGAACTTTTTATTGCTGGCATCATCAAGCTTGGTTAAGCCGTCAAGGAATATCTGCTGATCAGCAGGCTCATAGCAATCGCGTACCATTATGGCCATAAAACCACCTACATTGGCAGCCTTAGCGCCTGGTGTGCTGGTAGTAGGGAGAATGGTTTCGCCAACCTCATTTAAGAGGGCAACATGATCCGCATCAAAAATATTCTCTATTGTTGCTGTATTTGGCTTGCAACCCGACAAAAGGAATTCCGTGCCGATCATGGCACCGCCCATGATCAGGGCAACCCTTCCTATAGCATCTCTTCTATTCATTTTAATTGTTGATTTATTGAATTAATGAATTATTGATTTAGTTTTATTGGTTTGGAAAATTAAATATAGTTAAAATCCATTTATAAATCTATCCGCACATTTGCACATTTATCATCCGCACATCAATTAAGCTTTCAACACAAAGCCTTCCCGGTAATCGCGTTTTATATATTTGTTAACCGGATCAAAATTTGTCACTTTCATATTGTCATTGTCCCATTCCAGTTTGATGCGGCCTCCATTAAGGCCATGTCCTCTAACGGCTAAATTAGCCATCAGCAAGGCTTCTGTAAGCGGGCCGGCTTTATCAAATGACGAGCTGAGCTCTGTTTTTCCGTATCCGGCCAAACAGCCCTCAACCCACTGAGCATAATGGCCATCTGCTCCACCGGGTACACGTGCCCATTTTTGCGGGGCATTTGCTGTTGCTGTAAGCGATTTTGGCAAAAGCGTTGCGGCATCAGAATAAGTACTGGCATACATCTTTCCTTTTGTACCGATAAACAAGCAGCCATTACCTTCCTCACCACCAAATCTTTCATTGGGGCCAAGTTCAACAGGCCTTTCAGGCGTTATACCACCATCCATCCAGTGCAAGGTAACATCACCCTGCGTTTTTTCGGTTTTTGGGAAGGTCATGGTGATATGGCTCGACGGAGGACAGCTTTCAGGAAAATGCCCCTCTTTAAATTCATCCACATAAACACTACCCACACTTGCCTGCACATCCTTCACATATTGCAAGCCCAAAGCCCTGAAAGGCGCTTCAACCAGGTGACAGCCCATGTCGCCCAATGCGCCGGTACCATAATCCCACCATCCGCGCCAGTTAAATGGTACCAGTTTATCTACATAATCTTTTTTAGGAGCTGTGCCCAACCATAGATCCCAGGATAGCTCTTTTGGAATGTTAGGTTGAGGCGGCGGCCATGGAATTCCCTGCGGCCAAACCGGGCGGTTTGTCCAGCAGTATATTGTATGTACCTCACCTACCAACCCGGCATCATACCATTCTGACATCAAACGGGTACCTGGATTGGATGATCCCTGGTTACCCATTTGCGTAACCACTTTATATTTTTTGGCTGCCTCGGTAAGCAAACGCGCTTCCCAAATATCATGCGTCATTGGTTTTTGAACATATACACCCTTGCCCAGCTGCATTGCCGAGTAGGCAATAATGGCATGGTTATGATCTGGTGTTGATACCGAACAAGCATCAATATGCTTATGCTCTTTATCCAGCATTTCGCGCCAGTCTTTATAAACTTTTGCCTTTGGGAAATTTTGTACTGTTTTTGCAGCCTGGCGTTCGTCCACATCGCATAGGTAAGCGATATTGGCCTTCCCGCTTTTGGCGAAATTAGCGATATCACTTTGTCCCTTGCCGCCAGCGCCTACACCAGCAACGCTAAGCATATCGCTTGGCGCACGGTAACCTTTGCCACCCAGCACAAAGCGTGGAACGATCATGAAGCTTGCTGCAACAAGCGAAGTGGTTTTTATAAAATCCCGCCTGGTAGGATTTTCAGGAGCATCTTTTGGTTTTTGTTCTTCAGTCATCGGTGTGTATGTTATTTATTGAATTACTGAGTTATTGAATTATTGAATTTGTTTGAACTATTGATTTATTGATCATGCTGATCTTAGCTTTCTAATCATTAATTCGATAATTCAATAAATCAACAATTATTAAATATTTCCCTTCTTCAATTCTTCTACTGCATGATTTGCCGCACGGGCTGTCATTGCCATGTAGGTTAACGATGGGTTCTGGCAGGCAGTTGATGCCATAGCTGCTCCGTCGGTCACAAATACGTTTTTGGCATCCCAAACCTGGTTCCATTCGTTCAACACTGATGTTTTTGGATCACGGCCCATACGAGCTACACCCATTTCGTGGATACCCCGGCCCAGTACCGGTTCACTGTTAAATATCTGAACGTTCTTCACCCCGGCCTGTTCCATCATTTCCTTGGCATCGTTTGCCATATCGATACGCATCTTATTCTCATTATCTTTAACCACAGCGTCAATAGCCAATACCGGCAATCCCCATTTATCCTTTACCTTTTTGTCAAGTGTGATCTTATTTTCATGATATGGCAGAGTTTCGCCGAAACCACCGATACCCATGTTCCATTCTCCGGGTTCGCTTAAAGCGTCCTTAAAATCTCCGCCTATGCTGAATTCAGGTATTGTTCGTCCCCATGATTCGCGCCCTGCACCACCCTGGTAACCAAATCCGCGGATGTAATCACGTTTTTCGCCATTCAGGTTTCTGAAACGGGGAATATAAATACCATTGGCCCTTCTGCCGAAATAGTATTTATCATCATACCCTTCTATCACGCCGCCTGCGCCAACACCCAGGTGGTGATCCATCAGGTTGTGGCCCAGTTCGCCGCTGCTGCTGCCTAAACCATCAGGCCAAACGTCAGTTGCTGAGTTCATCAGCACCCAGCCTGTATTTAAGGTTGATGCATTTACGAAAACGATCTTGGCATAATATTCATAGGTCTGGTTGTTTTGCGCATCCAGTATCTCTACGCCTTTTGCCTTTTTGGTGTCTTTATCATATAATATTTTAGTAACAATAGACCATGGGCGAACAGTCAAATTACCGGTTGCTTGTGCTGCTGGTAAGGTTGACGATTGTGTACTAAAATATGCGCCAAACGGACACCCCAGCCAGCATTTATTACGATACTGGCAATTGGTACGCCCAGGTAATGGCTGAGTAATATTGGCCGTGCGACCAATGATCATATGCCTTGAACCTTTATAATGCTGATTCATCCTTGATGCCACATCCTTTTCAACGCAGTTCATTTCCATGGCCGGCATAAAATTACCGTCGGGCAGAATGGCGAGGCCATCTTTATTTCCAGATATACCTGCAAATCCTTCTACATAGTGGTACCACGGTTCAAGGTCCTTATATCTTATCGGCCAATCAACACCTATACCATCCTTTGCATTTGCTTCGAAGTCCACATCGGCCCAGCGGTAACTTTGCCTGCCCCACATCAGCGACTTACCACCTACATGATATCCCCTGAACCAGTCAAAACGTTTTACCTCAACATAAGGGCTTTCCTTTTCATCCACCCAATAATCAAGGTTGGTTTCGTTAAGCGCATAATCTCGCTTCAAAACCGGGTAATCCTTTACCATTTGGGTAGTACGGCCCCCCCTGTGCGGGAATTCCCATGGGTCCTTATTGGCGTTCACGTAATCCTTCACATGTACAATATCACGGCCGCGTTCCAGCATAATGGTCTTCAGGCCTTTCTGTGTTAATTCCTTTGCAGCCCATCCTCCAGAGATACCTGAGCCAATGACTATCGCGTCGTAAGTGTTAGTAGACATAGATTAAAAAAGGTTAATTTGGTTATTCCGACTAATGTATGAAAAATAATTTTTGTTCAAATAATTCATTGTGTTTTTTTAACACATTGAGCCCCCCAACCCCCTAAAGGGTGAGAAATAGCCCCTTTAGGGGTTGGGGCTTATATATTGTTTTTATTCAACTCGCTCACCGCATGGTCAACTGCACGTGCCGTTATAGCCATATAAGTAAGCGACGGATTTTGGCACGAAGTGGATGTCATGCAAGCGCCATCGGTTACAAATACGTTATTGCAGGCATGTAACTGGTTCCAACTGTTCAGCATCGAGGTTTTAGGATCCCTGCCCATCCTGGCACCGCCCATTTCGTGAATATCCAAACCCGGTGCACTGTTATGCGTTTGCGCTTTGATGTTTTTGAACCCTGCGCTGGTAAACATTTCTGTCAGTTGCTCCACATAATCCTTCTGCATTTTGTTATCGTTGTCGTGATAATCAATGTTCAGATGCAGTAATGGAACGCCCCAGGCATCTTTTTTGTCTGCATCAAGCGACACAAAGTTGGTTTCCTGTGGGATTGTCTCCCCCATAAAATGTGACCCGACATACCATGGGCCCGGTTCGCGCTTAGCTAATCCGGCTTTAAAATCGGCACCGATGCCGTGTGCCTCGTGCTTATTCCCGCGGAAGGCATATAAACCGCTCGCATATCCACGCAGAAAATCGGTTTCCTGCTTGTAAACGTTCCTGAAACGGGGAATATACCCTCCGCCTGCCGGGTTACGGCCATCGGTAGCCCATTCCTGAGCCCCGTCATATTCAGCACTGATGCGGGCCGAATAATTATGGAAGGCCACATATTTACCTAATACACCGCTATCATTACCCATACCATTGGGGAAGCGGCTTGACTTTGAATTCAGTAAGATCAAATTGGTATTTATCGCAGCAGCATTTACAAAAATGATGCGTGCATAATATTCAGTTGTTTCTTTAGTATTGGTATCCACTACCCGAACGCCTGTAACCTTGCCCTTCTTATCATCATAAATGACCGACTCCACAACCGAAAATGGCCTCAGTGTGGCATGGCCTGACTTAAGCGCCCAGGGGATAGTGGTAGCATTTGAGCTGAAATATCCGCCGAACGGGCACCCACGCTGGCAAATTGTACGTTCCTGGCATTGCGCGCGGCCCTGCTGGAAATGTATCGGCTCCGGTTTGGAAAGATGTGCACAACGGGCACTGATCACATGCCTGTTTTTATAATTGGCCTTTACATGCTTGCTGAAATAATCCTCAACTGCGTTTAGGGGGAAAGCCGGTAAAAATTCACCATCGGGTAATTCAGGAATGCCATCCCGGTTACCAGCTATGCCTGCAAATTTCTCTACATGGCTGTACCATGGGGCAATATCTTTATAACGGATGGGCCAGTCAACCGCGAAACCATCACGTGCAGGACCCTCGAAATCAAAATCACTCCAGCGCTGGGTTTGCCGGGCCCACATCAATGATTTGCCGCCCACCTGGTAACCACGTATCCAATCAAAAGGTTTATCCTGTATATATGGATGTTCAGCATCCTTCACAAAAAAATGCATAGCATCTTCCCTAAAGGCATAACAACGACTTACTATAGGATTAGCCTGCTTTATTTCCTCTGTCAGTTCGCCCCGGTGCTGAAATTCCCAGGGATACATGTTGGTGGTAGGATAATCCTTTATATGTTTTATATCCCGGCCGCGTTCCAGGATCAGGGTTTTAAGCCCCTTGTCTGTCAACTCCTTTGCGGCCCAGCCCCCGCTGATGCCCGAACCGATCACAATGGCATCAAAAGTGCGTTCTTTAACGCTATCGACATTTAAATTGGCCATTTTATGCTTTTAAATTTTTAACCGGGAACCAGGCATTATACCTGCCAGGAACCAATTCATAAACAACCTGTTTAGTCATAAAATATTTGGACTCGGTATAACCAAAAACAGTTAAGCCCTTTACCGTGCCGTAAAATGCCTGCAAATCTTTAGAATAGGTATTGTCTTTCTTCTCAAAAGTGTTCAGCACCGCTTCTTTTTCCTTGTTACTGCAGTCGGCGAAACTTTTACTGTACATCTTTTGTGGAATATCTTTAAACTCGCCCATACCTTTTAAAAATGCCTGCTGATCCTTCTTAGTCGAGCAATCGTCCACCATTTTGATAATGAAGGCATACAAATTCAAATCGGTAGCACCGGGTGTGCTTGTTTTTGGAATGATGGTCTCAGACATATC
>Ga0206890_1319_pt1 | contig 11903 bp, 10 predicted proteins | sample Alteio_BWOrgHeat_58_FD_152960 | JGI IMG/M metagenome (GOLD analysis project Ga0206890, IMG submission 152960) | Enriched cells from forest soil in Barre Woods Harvard Forest LTER site, Petersham, Massachusetts, United States - Alteio_BWOrgHeat_Nextera6 ... | reverse complement strand
AATTATTTTTTTGCTATAATAATACCATTTAGACATTAAAAGCACACTTTACGCATCTAAACCGTTGAAACGGTTATGCATGTTGTTTTATATCTTCTCACCCACGGTTGAAACCGTGGGCTATGTGTGATTTCAGTGTCTAACTGGTATAATATCATCCCAAAGGGATTTTTATCCTGCTTCTATTATACTTCGCAAGGGATAAATTTGTGCATTCAGATTTATTTATAACACGTAAAATATTCGAGTAAAACATCCCCCTTCGCTCTGCACAAAGCCTACGCTAAAGGGGGAATACCGCACCAATTTGACTTTGCTAGTACCATCTTTCAATACTTGAAATGTCACTAATTTACCCCTTGTCGAGTATAGAATGCAACAATACTTAAAGCCCGCTCATCTCTCTCAATGTAAATATACTACTATTTTAGTAATTTTGTATTTTTATACTAATATTTTAGCATTTAATTATGAATAACTGATTTGCATTTTTTGGAAATTAGGAATTGGGGTGCACTTTGCCAGTGCATTTGCAGAAAAGGATAAAAAAAGAAAAAACAATGAGGAGGAAAGTAAAAAATGTTTTCATTTTTATAGTATTTCCATAGATAAAGGTATAGGTTATTTTATCCATAAAACGGCGTAGCCAGCTAATAAGTTTTTTTGCCTGATAATGCTTTAATAATATTGTATTTTTACCGCATTATCCAATCAATGGCCAATACTACTAAAAATAAGAAAACGGCAAACCCGGTTACGGTTAGTGATAAGGCGCCCTTAACTATTGACAGGAAACGACAGGTAGTACTGGGATTTGGCATTTTGTTTTTGCTGATGGGCGTCTTTGCCTGTTTTTCGATTATCAGTTATTTTTTTACCTGGCAGATTGACCAGGACAAGGTAATTAATGCCAACCTTTTTAATTTTCTCTTTCGTGATCCGTCAATTGTTGTCAATTGGGGTGGCCATTTGGGCGCTGCTTTGTCGCATGTATTGGTATATAAGGGGCCAGGTATTGCGTCCTTTGCGATTGGGTTGGGCATTGCTGCAATTGGCCTGCGGCTGATCTACGGGACACGTGTGGTACCCCTGCTCAGATATATGAGGTGGTTGTCGCTGCTGCTGTTATTGGCGGCGCCTGTTTTGGCTTATATAATACCGGTTAACCCCAACAACCCTTCTTTCCCGTACGGAGGCGCGCTCGGCAACATTACTATTAACTATCTAAACAGGTTTTTAGGTTATGCAGGAACGGGTATGTTGCTCCTGGCGACCGTACTCTTTTTCATGCTCGTTATTTTTGCTCTTGATGTACGGCCTTTCCTGAACCGCATGAGAAAGCACGCCCGGAATTTTGCAGCTACATTAAAGCCACAGCCTGTTTTTAACGATACGGAATCCGAAATCATGGGCGTTAATAACATCCCGACACCCAATGATGATACTGCAAACCAGCTTCGCTACGGAGGTGGAAATGCATCGGTGGTCACGAATAATGCTTCAAAGAACAAAGAATGGGAAATGACCATAGTGCAGAAGCCCGCGGAAAATGATGCAAATATCCTGGAAGAGGAAGACCAGGAAGAGGAAAATGACGAAGAGTATCAGGAATATCAAAAATATGCGGAAGAAAGAGAAGCAGCCAACACCGAAAAAATAAACACTGGCGGTGACCTTGAATTTTCATATGTGATAAAACAGGTGGTGGAAGAATCCGCCATCAAACATGGCGCGCATGTGTCAATCGCCGATAACGAACCTTATGCCCCGGAAGAGAGCCTTCGAAATTATAAATTTCCCACCTTAGATCTTCTCGAAGACCGGGTGCAGGAAGCCATATCACTGAATAAAGAAGAACTGGAGAGAAATAAGGATCAGATCATTCAGACACTGAGAAGTTTCGGCATTGAGATAAAGAGTATTGCCGCTACAGTTGGCCCCACGGTTACCCTATACGAGATCATACCCGCCGAAGGTGTTCGCATTTCCAAAATCAGGAACCTTGAAGACGACATAGCACTCAATCTTGCCGCGCTCGGCATTCGCATCATTGCGCCTATACCTGGAAAAGGGACTATCGGGATAGAAGTGCCTAATGCAAATAAACAAATAGTGTCCATGAGGGCGCTACTCTCCAGTGAAAAATTTGTGAACAATAAAATGACCCTGCCGATAGCGCTAGGCAAGAAAATAGACAACGAGAACTACATTGTGGACTTAGCCACAATGCCCCATCTGCTCATGGCAGGCGCCACCGGGCAAGGGAAATCAGTAGGTATCAATGCCATACTCGTTTCACTGTTGTATAAGAAACATCCGTCCCAGTTGAAATTTGTGATGATAGACCCTAAAAAGGTGGAGCTATCCATTTACCGTAGAATTGAGAAACATTTCCTTGCTAAACTTCCTAATGAAAATGAACCTATAATAACAGACACAAAGAAGGCTATATATACCCTTAAAGCCCTGTGTGATGAGATGGATAACCGGTACGAATTGCTCAAAGAGGCCGGAGCCCGGAATATAAAGGAGTACAATGATAAGATAGTGAACAGGAGGATAAAAAATCCTGCTGAGCATAAATACCTGCCGTTCATCGTGTTGGTAATAGATGAGTTTGCTGATCTTATCATGACGGCGGGTAAAGAAGTGGAAATGCCTATAGCGCGCCTGGCACAGCTTGCAAGGGCTGTGGGTATTCACCTGATCATCGCCACCCAGCGCCCATCAGTAAATGTGATAACAGGCACCATAAAAGCCAATTTCCCGGCGCGTATAGCATTTAAGGTATCTGCAAAAGTGGACTCCCGCACCATTCTCGATGCCGGAGGCGCAGAGCAGCTCATCGGGCGCGGGGATATGCTCGTATCTCACGGCAGCGAATTGCTTCGCCTGCAATGCGCCTTTGTGGACACCCCCGAAGTTGAAAAGATCGTTGATTTCATTGGGGACCAGCAGGGCTACGGCAGCGCACACCATCTGCCCGAGCCCGAGATGGATGATGAAGATGGCGGCGGTAAAAGCGTTGACCTCAAAAACCGAGACAAATTATTTGATGATTGCGCGAGGCTCGTGGTGCAAATGCAATCCGGGTCGACATCAAATCTTCAGCGTCGCTTAAATTTAGGCTACAACCGGGCAGGCCGTATTATGGACCAATTGGAAGCCGCGGGAATAGTAGGCGCCGCTAATGGCAGCAAACCACGGGAGGTATTTTTTAAATCAGAATCAGAACTGGAAGAGTATTTGAGCACAATCCCGTAAGCGGTTGGTGAAATAACGATTCCATCATGCCGAAGTTGTTTCGCCAACATTCCTTACCTTCGCGCGACAAATTTAAAACCGAAGAATATTTTAAGATACAATTAATGAAAAAAATAATTACAATTATTGCATTAAGTATTTGTTGTGCTGCACAAACTGTAAACGCCCAAACTGGTAATAAAGCCAAAACAGTGCTTGATGCCGTGAGCAAAAAGGTTACATCACTCAAATCATTGAAAGCCGATTTCTCTCTTAACCTGGCCGGGGGCAAAGGAGGAAAGGTAACTGATTCAAAAAAGGGGTCCTTCTCTTTGAAAGGGCAGAAATATCACATATTGATCAGCGGGCAGGAGATCATCAGTGATAACAAAACAATATGGACTTATAACAAGGACGCTAAAGAAGTCCAGATAAGTAATTACAATCCCTCCGAACAATCATTCTCACCTACAAAATTATTTACACCAAATTTTTACGACAAAGATTACAGTTATACCTACGCAGGGGAAAAGAAAGAAAAAAATAATAATTGTGATGTAATCGAGCTGGTACCAAAAGACAATACCAAACAACTTGCAAAAATTGATCTCCTGGTAGACAAGGCCACCTCGATGATAGTGGGAGGCGATTACTGGGAAAAAAATGGCAATAAATACCACATCAGTGTGAGTAACGCTTCGCCAAACGCCGATATTCCCGACTCGTACTTCACCTGGAATGCTAAAGAGCATCCCGGAGTGGAAGCCGTGGATTTGAGGTAGTTGATTGGTTGATCAGTTGATTGGTTGATTGGTTGATTGGTTGATTGGTTGATTAGTCGCGAATTTGCTTTTGATCTGCCGACTAGTAGTGGTTAATCTATTATTTCTTAACAATAACCATCATTTTCAATCAACTATGCTTGCTACTGAGTTGATGCACTTCTTAGAAATGTAATGTACCCATTTAATAGTTTCCCTACCGATGCTATGTTTTCTTCGAGTGTCTTTAATGTTTCTGAATTGATGTATGCACGGCCATAAGCATCAATCAGATGATTAAGCGTTTCAGATAACGAGCCTCTTGCCTGAACACAAAAATGAATTTGATCTTTATAAGTGAACCTACCATGTCCTTCGGCAATATTAGCGGTAATGGATCTCACGGAACGAACAAGTTGATTAGTAAGCTCATATTTTTCCTCCTTTGGAAATATTTTGACCGGTTCATAAATTTCCAATTTGAGCGCCCTCGCCTGTTTCCATACATTTAAGTCGGTAAACTTTCGATGCGCATCCAAGTCACTCATGATCATCTATTTTTAGAGGTAACGACCAATCAACTATTCAACCGATCACCCAATCAACACAATCAACTTATCCCATCCACAGATAGTTCTTTTGCTATTTTCCTGACCAATCCCTGAAGTACATTTCCCGGGCCAACTTCTGTAAACTGAGTAGCGCCATCGGCTACCATTTTTTGTATAGTTTGTGTCCAGCGCACAGGCGATGTAAGCTGGTTGATGAGGTTTTGCTTTATCATACCAGGGTCTGTATATGGGTTCGCATCCACATTCTGGTATATAGGGCAGGCAGGATTATTGAAAGAAGTATTGGCAATAGCTGCGGCCAGTTCTTTTCGCGCAGGTTCCATCAGGGGTGAGTGGAATGCTCCGCCGACAGGCAGTATGAGCGCACGTTTGGCCCCTGCGGCCTTGAGCTTTTCACAAGCTTGCCTTATTCCCTCGGTGCTTCCACTGATCACGAGCTGCCCGGGGCAGTTATAATTGGCCGCCACTACTACTTCATCTTTAAATTCCCTGCAAATCTCTTCCACCCGTTCATCTTCCAGCCCTAAGACTGCTGCCATTGTCGAGGGGTTGATCTCACAGGCCCGCTGCATAGCGGCCGCACGCTGCGCAACTAACTTTAAGCCATCTTCAAAAGACAACACCTTATTAGCGATCAGGGCTGAAAACTCACCCAGCGAATGTCCCGCCACCATATCCGGCAAAAGACCGGGAGTAGTTTCAAATAGTATTACCGAATGAAGAAAAATTGCCGGCTGCGTTACATTCGTCTGTTTCAGTTCCTCATCGGTTCCGCCAAACATGATATCAGTTATGCGGAAACCAAGTATCTCATTCGCCTGTTCAAAATATTGCCGCGCTTCTGTATTTTGCTCATAAAGATTCCTACCCATGCCCGAAAACTGCGCTCCCTGCCCCGGAAATATATATGCATGCTTCATGCCGCTAAAATAAGTCGATTTGTTGATAAGTTGACTGGTTGATAAGTCGCGAGTAATCGAATTCCTCTAATAACGCTTTTTCAAGCAAAGGCGGAAATCATTAACGCATCAACCTACTACCCACTCCCCGGCCCCTTCCCTCACCAGTTCCGGAGCACCGCTGGTGCAATCAATAACGGTAGAGGCGACAGTATTGCCAATACCGCCGTCTATTACTATATCCACCAGGTTACCAAACTGTTCTTCCATAAGCTCCGGGTCGGTAAAATACTCCACATCCCCGTCCATAGGGAGTGAGGCACTCATGATCGGATGGCCCAACCCGGTTACTATCGCATGGCATATCTTGTTGTCAGGTATGCGGATGCCTACCGTATCTTTTTTTGTTTTCAGTTGTTTGGGTACTTGCTTGCTTGCGTGTAGTATAAAAGTGTAAGGGCCCGGCAATGATGCTTTCAATACCCTGAATATGGGCGTATCCACATTTTTTGCATAGTCACTCAGGTGGCTCAGGGCTGAGCAGATAAAAGAAAACCGGGCTTTCTTAGCGTCGGACTTCTTTATCCGCGCTATTCTTGCAATGGCTTCTGTATTGTATATGTCACATCCTATACCATAGATCGTATCCGTAGGGTAAATGATAATGCCACCGCCCCGCAAACAATCCACGACTATTTGTATGTTGCGCGCCTGCGGATTTTCGGGGTGAATGTGCAATAGCATGATTATTTTTTTATAAAGTTACTCATTCATTGATAGGTTGATTGGTTGACAAGTTGAATGGTTGAATGGTTGCTGCTCGGTTTCAGTGGTGCTGTTATGGACTACCTGGCCGAATCCAGCCTTTGCAATGTTTTGTATTTATTATAAAGTGTATTTTTCATTGTTATTAATGCATTCTTGGAAATATGATAAAAATTGTATGATAAAAACATGACATTTCCTTACATTTCCGAACGTTGAAAGCAAAAATAAAAAAGTCATTAATTTTTTATAGTAATTACCTAAATTCTATATGCATTTGTTTTGATTGCTTACATCCCCTACTCTTATATTTTTTTCCGATAGCTATCGGGATGAAACTTTTTCCGTAGATATTCCTGACAACTTTCAAATTCCTCCTGTCATTGGCGGGATCCATATGTATTTTTTCTGTTTTCATCATTAAAAATTCCCTTACCACAAATGTCTGTTATTAATTTTTATATGCGGGTTGCTACGGGTAGTAAAATTTTTTTTTCGCCGGGAAGGTGCGGTGGTGGCGGGTTTCAAAAAATGGTGCTGCGGAAATTTGTGTGATTTAATTATTGGCTTTGGTGAAATATTTGCGGAACGGAACATGCGGATTACGAATCCGCATCCATATAGGTCGGGATTACAATCCCGACCAGCCCGAAAGAGAGGGAATGTTAATACTTCTTATATTTTATCCTGTATGGAACATCTAAATCTTCGTCCAATAAGAATGATCTAAAGTAGGTATGTTTGGAAAAACGTACAGTATTGCCAAAGGTTAATATTAAAACTGCTCTTTTTAAACCATTGGAGCTATCAAATCCAGTAAACAGAGGAACTGAAACATCATTTGCGTAAAAACTTACTTCTTCTGCAATAGGTATATTTAAAGTCTTTATAATTGGTTGGGAAAAGGGGATATTTTCATTCTTTTTAAAGTACCTATTCATATAATCGTGAACAACATTAAAATAGAAAAGATCAATTTCATTGCTTTTTTTAATATCGTCCTTTGATAGCATTTCTTCAAATACATTAAAATTACTATCCCTAATTGCAGTTATTATTTTCTGAGTTTTTATTTTAATTATTTCTTCATCTGATTTACAAGAAAAAATAGAAAGGGTTGGTAAAAATAATAGAAAAAGAAATGCCCCTATTGTATTTAATTTCATGGTTTACTAATCGATTTATAGTTGAAAATAAGAGACAATATTATTAGAACTATATCTTTTTCACGGTTAAAGATAATAAATAGGGCTGCAATTGCAGCCCTATTTATTTCTGGTCATTCTTTCTTTTCAACTATTCTCTATTCAATTTCATGTGAGTAGGTAATGTTTACAATATCCTCAACAGTAATTGGCTTAGTAGTTAATTTAGCTTCCATTGCTGGCGTAACACGTAATGTTTTGTGAATCCTGCAAAAGTTGTAATAAATTCAAACAGATACACTACCGAATTTTTAGAATTCAGGAATTTAAGAATTGACGTTTAGCACATTGTACGCGCGTTATAAACGCGCCTCCGTTGCATCCGCGAAACATTCGCGGACGAGCGGGGGTGATTGAGCATTAAACTATCTCAATCCCTGTTTTTAATATTTCTTCTACGAAAGGGTCTTTGTCGGGGCTAAAATCCCTGGTTTTGTAGGTGCGTGGCGAAATATCCTGGAACTGCTTTTTGATCAGGGTTTTACCATAAAGGTCAAGGTCATAAAAACCAATTCCTTTAAACTTATCCGAAACCAAAGCAACATCTATATCACTCCACTTATGTTGTTCATTCCTGGAATAAGAACCAAATAATACCACACGCTGCAAATGAATGCCTGAATCATTTATTTGTTTTGCGAATTGCCTGACTATATTTATTGCAGATTTTTGAGTAAGCATTTTCTTATTTTGTCAACTTCTTTTAACAATATTGCTGTTTCTTTCAGCTTATAGATTTTGTAAATGTTTTTTATATAATCAGGGTATCTTCCTTCTAATTGTACTTCATTCATTTTAGCAAGGGACAACAATTCTTCATCTGTAAAAGCTAATTTTGTTTGCGCCGCAAGTTTTATCAAATGATGGATTTTAGGCGGCGTATTTCCAACGTTATCTTTCACCCAGTGTGCTTTAAGCAGTTTTTCTAAAACCAAATGTCCCCAAAACAATGCCTCTACATAACATTTTGCATTGTACAAGGGCGTTACCGCTTTCCAGTTCTTAGCTGCCGTTTCTACCCAGTAGGCTATATGTTCTTGTTTTGTCATCATATACTACCTACTATTCAGAACTTGACAGTGTAAAAATACTAAAAAATCAAGTCTCAATTGCCATCGCTAAAAAGCTATGGCAGTTGATAAAAGAAAAATAACCTGCTTGGTTTGTCATCCTCGTTTATTCCCGTTAAACACTTCCACTACTACCTCATGTTCCAGGCCGTCGTCGACTAATGATATACTATTTTTCCCCTGCAGCGCACCATCAATGGTTAGGGTCATTTCTGCCTGTTTTTTTTGCACTACACGAATGTTGTACACCGCGCTGTAATACCTGTACTCTATGTCAAATCCCTCCCATGCCGCAGGGATACAGGGGTTAACGCTTAATGTGGTTCCGGTAACTTTTAATCCGAGAAATGCCTGCATAATTGCCTGGTACATCCAGCCGGCAGAGCCTGTGTACCAGGTCCAACCTCCCATGCCGAGGTGAGTAGCGACTTTGTAAACATCAGCAGCCATCACGTAGGGTTCCACTTTGTAAGTATTAATCCGATCTTTAGAATTGCCATGATTTACCGGGATGATCATATTCAGCAATTCCCAGGTACGCTCCGTGTCTCCCAGGGCGGCAAATGCCATTACTGTCCATATTGCCGCATGTGAATATTGGCCGCCGTTTTCCCGCACTCCGGGCACATAGCCTTTAATATAACCGGGGTGCATATCCGACTTATCGAACGGAGGATCGAGCAACTGAATCAGTGAGTCTTTGCGGTCAACCAATCGGTTATTTACAGCATCCATAGCCATCACCGAACGGTCATGCTCGCCTGCGCCGGAAAGTACAGACCAGCTTTGTGCAATGGAATCAATGCTGCACTCCGGATTAACTGAAGAGCCAAGTGGGGTGCCATCATCAAAATAAGCACGGCGGTACCAGTTGCCATCCCACCCGTTTTTATTAACGTTTGCTTTCAACTTTTCTGCTTCGTCTTTGCAGGTTTGAGCAAAAATGCTATCTCCTTTCAGTTCCGCTATCTTAATAAATTTTGTCAGTACATCATACAGAAAGAACGCCAGCCATATACTTTCCCCTTTGCCCTCTTTGCCTACCATATCCATGCCATCGTTCCAGTCGCCCGACCCCATCAATGGCAAGCCATTGCTACCAAACCGAAGCCCGTTTTTTATCGCTGCAACACAGTGGTTATATAAAGTTGCCGCATCGGCTGATTTGTTTGCAAGGTCATAATAAGAATCTTCTCCCGGGCTGAGCAGCCTGCCCTCCAGAAAATGGGCCTGTTCATCTAAAACGCCCGTGTCTTCGGTATGGCTTACATAATGCGACGTGACATAAGGGAGCCAGAGAAAGTCGTCTGAGCAACGGGTACGAACCCCGCGGCCGGTTGGCGGATGCCACCAATGCTGCACATCACCTTCCTTAAATTGGCGAGAAGCGCATAAAAGAATTTGCGCCCTTGCCAGTTCAGGCCTCGTATAAGTTATAGCAATTACATCCTGCAACTGGTCGCGGAAACCAAACGCACCGCCAGACTGGTAGTACCCGCTACGCGCCCAAAGCCTGCAGGCAATGGTTTGATACATCAGCCAGCCATTTGCAAGAACATTCAAAGCCGGGTCAGGGGTGCTTATCTTTATCGCACTCAACGTATGTTCCCAATATTGTTTTACTTTTTCGAGCGCTGCAACCGCTGTATCAATGCCCCTCAACTGACGAATAAAACTTTCTGCTTCATGCGCTTCCTTTATAGCTCCAAGGCGAAATACCACTTCTTTATCCAGCCCAGGCAACAGCTCTATGCGCACTTGTATAGCAGCGCATGGGTCTAATCCTGTACCTGCTTTATTTGCTAACCGGGTGCGCGTCAAGGCATCCGGCGCCTGCAGGGTGCCATTTCTGCCAATAAATTCCGCCCGGTCGCCCGTATATGTCCTGTTAGGATCGTCCACATCAAAGAAAGCAATCTTATTTGCGAATTCAGGATTGTATGGATTTCTTGCGAGCATTGCACCAGTGTTAGGGTCGGCCTCAGAAATGATGTGCATGGCGGTCTTCGGCCTCAAATCTCCTAAAACCCATTCTACATAGCCGGTAACCGATAACTTTCGGGCATGGCCTGAATCATTTCGCAGCTTTATGATAGTAAACTTGACGGCTTTTTCAATATCCACAAACACACACATTTCAGAGTAAATACCATTTTCACTATGGGCAAAAGAACTATATCCAAAGCCATGCCTGGTAATATACTGGGATGCTCCGCAAACTGGTAACGGCGCAGGTGACCACACATATCCTGTCTCTTCGTCCCGGATGTAAAAATGTTCCCCTCCACTATCAGTGACGGGATCGTTATTCCATGGAGTAAGTCGCTCCTCATGCGCGTTTTCTACCCAGGTATATGCCTGGCCGTTCTCAGATATTACCGTACCAAAATCAGGATTGGCGATGACGTTTGCCCATGGAGCAGGGGTTTGTGTATTATATTCTGTCGCAATAACATATTCGCGCCCATCAGAAGAAAAACCTCCCGTGCCATTAAAAAACAAAAGGTCGGTGGGGAGGCGCACCGGCGTATTGTTGGCAGGGGCAGACGGCGCGGTAATCAGCCGTGCAACGGGGTTTTTCACACCACTGCTGCGGTTTACCTGGTCGGTGAGGGTACCTTTGCTATCTGTGACAATAACGCGGGCCACAGTTTCAAACAGGTTTCTGTCTTCCTGCAATACCTGGTCGCCCTGCCTTAAGAATATGCCGCCCGGCATATCTCTGAAATTGGCGCCAACACCAGCTGCGATGAGCCCGGCAACCATGTCCTGCAATGTTTGGCGATAACCTCCATGGTCCTCATTCCAAATTACCAGATCAACTATAAGCCCTTTCAATCGCCAGTATGCATGCGCCTGCACCAACTGCTTTACCAGGCTGATATTTTCTGAATCCCTGATCTTTAAAAGCACGATGGGCAGGTCGCCGGAAACAGAATAGCTCCACAGGCCAGACTGCCCCTTATTATTATTGGTTATAATTGTAGCGTCGGCCCTTAAAAACGGATTGCAGTAAATTACAGACCCGGCAAGCCTTCCGTATAACTGTGCGTCTGCTTCACTGGCATTGATCTGCCGCAGCACTACCTGGCTATGGGTCCACGCCAGTTCCAGCACCCTGTCCGCGAGATGTTTGTCCTGGTATTTGTACATCAGCGCATTGCATCCCTCACGTGTATCGCTCACACCCAGTATCATATCGAAGGTCGCCGTCTGGCCAGGTGCCAGGGTTACCTTATACCGAATGGAGACAATGGGATCAAGAACAGAACCCTGGCTATTGGAAAGCACATCAGTTTCGGTCATAGCATCCGGATGTCGGGGCGTATTCCCTCTTCCTATAAATTTCATTCTGTCTGTTTCGTAGGAAACAGCTTCCACTTTCACC
>Ga0206890_1318_pt1 | contig 11980 bp, 4 predicted proteins | sample Alteio_BWOrgHeat_58_FD_152960 | JGI IMG/M metagenome (GOLD analysis project Ga0206890, IMG submission 152960) | Enriched cells from forest soil in Barre Woods Harvard Forest LTER site, Petersham, Massachusetts, United States - Alteio_BWOrgHeat_Nextera6 ... | reverse complement strand
CAAGTTTCACCTATCGTTCCTGTTGGCGGGCAAGCATCGGTGCTGGCAGGTTTGCCACCTGCGGCCTTGCGGCTGGAGCCGGAGGTATTGGGGCGGTTGCAAAAATTGGGATTTCGCACTATCGGGCTCCTGCTTTCCATGCCAGCCTCTACTTTACGACGGCGTTTTGGTAAAGACCTGCTACTGCGGATCGATCAGGCGTTGGGGCGTGTGGATGAACCGCTAATTACGCTGATGCCACCGGTGCCGTATGTGGAGCGCCTGCCTTGCCTGGAACCGGTGCGAACTGCGGTGGCTATTGAGATTGCTATTGAAAAATTGTTGTCGGCACTTTGTTTTCGCTTACAGGCAGAGGGCAAAGGCCTGCGTAAGGCGATTTTAAAATGTCACCGTATCGATGGCCGGAAGGTGCAGGCAGCTATCACAACCATCAAAGGCTCGCATAGCGTATCGCATTTGATGCGCTTGTTCCGGTTACAGATCAGTAAGATCGAGCCTGCGTTAGGTATTGAGCTGTTTGTATTGGAAGCATTGCGAACCGAGGATATGGAAACGGTGCAGGAACAGATCTGGGCGATGAACCGGGGGCTTGCAGATACAGCGCTGGCTGAACTGCTTGACCGGGTAGCGGGTAAAGTGGGTACTGATGCAATACAACGGTATTTGCCGGCCGAGCATTACTGGCCGGAACGGTCGGTGAAATTGGCGGGGTCGCTGACGGAAGAACCGGTGACAGCCTGGCCGGAACAGATGCGCCCGATACGGTTATTGTCCGTTCCTGAACCTATCGAGGTTATGGCACTGGTGCCGGATAACCCGCCGAAGACGTTTACCTATAAGGGTAAACGGCATAGTATTGTTAAGGCAGATGGCCCGGAGCGGATCGGTCGGGAATGGTGGCTGGATAATGGTGAACACCGGGATTATTATGCGGTGGAGGATAGTGAGGGGCAGCGTTATTGGGTGTTTAGGTCGGGTCACTATGACGGCGGTGATGCGCGATGGTATTTACATGGTTATTTTGCTTAGCGGGTTTTTATGAGGTATGCAGAATTACAGGTTACTTCCAACTTTAGCTTCCTTCGCGGGGGGTCGCACCCGCATGAACTGGCGGAACAGGCGGCAGCGTTAGGGTATTCGGCTATCGCGGTTACCGACCGGAACAGTTTGGCGGGTATTGTGCGGGCACACATGGCGGCGAAGGCAGCAGGTATCCGTTTTATCCCGGCCTGCCGGTTGGATTTAATGGATGGGGCCAGCCTGTTAGCCTACCCTACCAACATTGCAGCTTACGGTCGGCTGTCAGCATTGCTAACTTTAGGCAATCTGCGGACGGAAAAGGGCAAATGCGAATTATATAAGGCGGATGTTTATACCCATAAGGAAGGTATTCTGTTTGTAGCTGTGCCGCCGGGTAAGCTGAATAGTCGTTTTGAACTGGATGAGGGTTTTCTTTTTGACCTTTCGGAATACCGGCATCATTTCAAAAGTGCGCTGTATTTAGCGGCATCCTTTAATTACCTGGGGCAGGATGCCAAACAACTGTTTAGATTAGCTGAAACGGGGGTGCCGTTAGTTGCTACCGGCGATATACATTACCATATAGCGATGCGGCGGGAATTGCAGGATGTGCTGACCTGTGTCCGCGAAAAATGCACGATCCATACGGCAGGGTTTAACCTGCACCCTAATGCGGAGCGGTTTTTGAAGCCACTTGACGAAATTGCCCGCTTATTCCGCCAGTACCCGGAAGCGGTCACTAATGCCAATGCTATCGCCGGTGCCTGCCGGTTCTCGCTGGATGAACTCAAATACCTGGAGCCGGAAGAGCAGTTGGTGGACGGCATGACCCGGCAGGAACGTTTGGAAAAACTGGCCTGGGAAGGTGCTAAAGCCTGGTTTGGCGACCCTGTACCAGAAAATCACCGGCAGCAGATCGAGTTTGAACTGGCTTTTATCAAACGGCGCAACCTGGCCTGGTATTTCCTTCGCGTCTATAAAAAAACGCAAAAGGCGGAAGAACTGGGCATCCTGCACCAGGGGCGCGGATCGGCAGCGAACTCTACAGTTTGTTTTTGTTTGGGCATCACAGCGGTGAACCCGGCCAAATCACGCTTACTGTTTTCCCGCTTTATGTCCGAAGCGCGGGATGAATGGCCCGATATAGACGTGGATTACGAGCATGAACGGCGCGAGGAAATTATCCAGTTTATTTACGAGGATTACGGGCGTGACCGGGCGGCTATCGTGGCTACGGTCACACAGGAACGGCATAAGGGCGCTATACGCGACGTGGGCAAGGCAATGGGGCTATCGGAAGATACTATTAAGCGGATCGGTGCTACCATTTGGGATTTTTGGGAGGAAGGTTTTGATGAGAAGCGTTTGATGGATCAAGGCTTAAATCCCAAAGACCCGGTTATTTTAAAGGTATTGCAATTAACCTGTGAGCTGATGGGCTTTCCCCGGCAGTTGGGACAGCATACCGGCGGGTTTGTTATTACAGAGGGTCAACTATCCGATTTCTGCCCGGTGCTGAACGCACGGATGGAAAACCGGACACAGGTGGAATGGAACAAAGATGACCTGGAAGACCTGGGCATCCTGAAAATTGATGTGCTGGGTTTGGGGATGCTGACGATGATCCGTAAGGCTTTTGATTTGGTGCTGAAGCATTATGGTATCAAGCTAACTTTAGCGAATGTGCCGCAGGATGACCCTGAAGTTTATGATATGATTTGCCGGGCAGATACCATCGGCGTTTTCCAGATCGAGAGCCGGGCACAAATGTCGATGCTGCCGAGATTAAAGCCGCGCTGTTTTTATGACCTGGTGATCGAAGTAGCGATTGTTAGGCCCGGGCCGATACAAGGAGATATGGTGCATCCTTATTTGAGGCGGCGCAATGGCGAGGAACCGGTGGTTTACCCATCCAAGGAACTGGAAGAAATATTGGGACGGACGTGTGGTGTACCGCTTTTCCAGGAGCAAGCGATGGAGATCGCTATTGTGGCAGCCGGCTTTACCCCGGCAGAAGCCGACCAGTTAAGGCGGAGCATGGCCTCGTTCAAAGCCAACGGGAAGCTGCACCTCTACGAAAAAAAGATGGTGGAGGGTATGGTAGCCAGGGGTTACGAGGAGAATTTCTCCCGGCGGGTATTTAAGCAGTTGCAGGGTTTCGAGGGGTATGGTTTCCCGGAGAGCCATGCGGCTTCTTTTGCGCTATTGGTGTATATTTCTTCCTGGCTGAAATGGCATTACCCGGATGTGTTCTGCGCAGCGCTCCTCAACAGCCAGCCGATGGGCTTTTACCAGCCTGCTCAGATCGTGCAGGATGCCAAAAACCACGGGGTGCAGGTGTTGCCGGTAGATGTCAATTATTCAGAATGGGACAACACCCTGGAACAAAAAGGCGGGAAATGTTACGTAGTGCGGCTGGGTTTCAGACAGGTAAAGGGTTTGCGTGAGGATGATATGGTGCAATTAATGGCTATGAGGCATGGGGGTTATTTACATATCGACCAGTTGCGAGCGGCGGGTGTACCGGAAGCGGCGTTGGAAAATCTGGCTGATGCGGATGCATTCCATTCTTTTGGCGCTGACCGTCGAATGGCACTATGGGAGGTTTCGGCTTTGGCTGATCGCCCTATCGGACTTTTCGACGGGCAGCTATCGGAAACAGTTTTAGAGTTGCCGGTGGAACTGCCCCTGATGACGCGGGGCGAGCATGTGGTACAGGATTATATTTCTACTGGTTTATCGTTGAAAGATCATCCGATAGGTTTGGTGCGCCCAGCTTTGTCGAGAATGCAGAATGTACGGGTAAGCAACCTGGCTAATCGAAAAGATGGCGATAAGGTACGCCTTGCGGGACTGATCACGGTGCGGCAAAGGCCGGGCACAGCTAAAGGGGTATTGTTTATGACGCTGGAGGATGAAACGGGATCCGCGAACCTGGTGGTTTGGCAATCGTTGTTTGACAAATACCGCAAAGAGATCGTTCAGTCGAAATTGCTGATGGTCGAAGGGAAATTGCAGATCGCCAACGGGGTAACGCATTTGGTGGTGCAGCATTGTTTTAACCTGACACCGCTGCTGCATAGCCTGACCGAAACTGAGCTTCCGCAAACCCTGGCGCGCGGCGATGAAACCACCAAACCCATTAATTATGACGGGCGCTCAATGGCACCTATTGTTTCCGCCGAGGGGGCTTTTCACAAAGGGCGGAATTTTCATTGATAATAGTCGCCATGTACAGGTTATGCCCATTCCGCAAGCGGAATAATGGTTATTTGCGCATCAATTTCAACCTTTAAAGCTGGTTTAAACTACTTTTGGAGATCACTGAAAAATGGCATGAAAAAAGGCACTTATGATGTTCATAAGTGCCTGATTGTCAATGTGGAGAATATCGGAGTCGAACCGATGACCTCTTGCATGCCATCTCGAACTTTGCCTCTTCTATTTTCGCTCAAATCGTTTATAATTAATTGATAAACAATCAGTTGTTCAAAACTTGAACAACCAAAAATTTTAGCATTTCTCGCCAAATATCGACCTTAGTTTTATCAGAGTTTTATCAGAGAACGCTAAAGTTGTATGGAATTTGAGAGAAAAATAATTCTTTGGACTTACCGGAAAGTCAAAAAATCGGAAGGTAATATGATTGCCGGTGAGCATGAGATTCGCTTACGTTTAACCCAATTCAAAACCGTTAAATATATTAGTCTTGACTACAGTTCAAATATACAAAACTGGGATGAACAATTCAATTTTCCCAAACCGTCGCACCGGCATTACCGGCAGATCGTTCAAAAGATCGACGCGCTGCTCGATGAAGTAAATTTTGAAATCAAACTGGCAACTAAAAATTTCGAAATTTATCTCACGGTCGAGGAATTAAAAAACCGGGTATTGAAAAAGGCCATGCGCGTGACCCCGATGAAGATATTGGAGTTTTTTGATATTGTGGCCAAAGAAATGGAAGACGAAGGCCGGATTGGATATGCCAATATTTTTAAATACTGCAAATCACCGGTTTCCAAATCCTTAAAGGACAAAGACAAAGCATTCACGGCCTATACCAAAGCTGACGCTGAAAGTTTTGAAAAACTGGTCATTAAAAGCAATAACAAGCAAACAACCAACAGTAACTACTTACGGACGTTTTACCGGGTATGGAACATTGCGATTGAGCGGGGTTACACGCCAAAAGAGTTCCATCCAAAAAAATACATTAAGTATAAGCCTTACCGGAAATACAAAACCTCCAAGCGCGCCATCACCTTTGACAAGATCAAAGCGCTGGAAAATCTCAGCTTTAAAGCTGATAGTCGCATGTTCCGGTCGCAGCAATATTTCCTGTTCAGTTACTATGCCAGGGGCATGAATTTTAATGATATGTTAAAATTAAGGCATGAGGATAATTGTTATGGCGGCGAACTGCACTACACCCGGTCTAAGAATAAACGGCGTTATGATTTTATACTGCACACCAAGGCGGTGGAAATTATTGAAATTTTTAAGGCTTATCCCCTCCAAAGTAATGCCGACCATATTTTCCCGGTTTTGATGGCAGAACACGACACTCCAAAAAAAATAGATGTAAGGATCGATAGTGCACTAAAAGATTTGAACGAAGACCTGAAAGAAATGAGCGAGATGATCGGACTACCCAAACACATTACGTCTTATGCAGCGCGGCATTCATTCGCCACCAATTTGAGGCATAAAAATATCCAGATCGCATTTATCCAGGAAGCGATGGGCCATGAAACGGAATTGCAGACCATGACCTACCTGGAAGAATTTGATGATGTGCTGTTGGCAAAAACTATTGAGGAAGCATTATCATAAAAGGTTAATGGCAGATTCTCTTAGAGAATTAAAATGGCAATGGCAATGGCGATAAAGGAGCGTAAAGTTTGTGTCTGTAATGGTTAATTGAAAAACACGGTTCAAATCTCATCAACCCTTATTAAATTCGAATGAGATTTTGGGATTTCATACAAGCGACTAAATAATTAATTGCTGATAATTAATCATTTATGATTTGTAAAAATAAACGGGATGCGGTTCTAATACTTCCCGGCAGGTGGACGCAGTGAGCTAAACTCTACACCAAAAGAGCCTTCATTGCTTGAAAACGAAGATTATTTGTTAAAAGTGAAAAACATGCTGGATGCCATTGAGAAGGTGATGAAGTCAACGGATAACGAAAAGGACGGGGTTTAAAACTTACACTTCCTGACATTGTGGGTTTAGCGGAGTGGGCGTTACTTGCGACAGCAATGCCAATTGTCACGAAGCATTTTAAGCACAATATTGTTTGCATTAAAATAGCATAATTCCATATCTTGTTTGGATTCAATTGTCTTTTTAGTTATACTTGTCTGTGCTTTTGGCAAGCCAGCTCGTTCGTGCAAAGATTTCATCAGCCATAGTTTAATTAATACAAACCCGCTCGGCTTATTATCTAAGCAAGGTTACGAACGCTCACCCATTCCAGATAATAAGTTTGGCATTAAAAGGTATGTATTATGAAACCTATTGACTTCTTTAAACTTCAATCCAAAAATCTTTTCAAGGATTACAAAACCCAAAGGCCCGCTATTGAGGCTGACCCTTCCTATTTCGGATACGACCCGAAATTTTTCGATATCAATGGCCTGTTCCTGGACTATGGTATCGATGAAGAAAAATTTAGCCTGATGAATGCACAGCACTTAATTGCAAAACTGGTCGGATTCGGTAAGTGGACCGACCTGGTGAATGCGTCCGCCAACGAACTGAAATTGGCAAAGTTGCTGTTTGATCATCAGCACAAGGTCAGCGCCGAAGTATGGAAAATGTATCTTATGCAACAGGAGCGAGACAACAATGTAATATTTGAGGATGAAACCAGACTGGAAATTTTTACGATGGTTTTCGCTAACGTTGACGGCCATGAAACTATGTTTAGGGATTATCGCTTGGCCAAGGACGAAAAACCCTCTGATGAAAATCAAATAGTCAAGCCCCCAAAGAAGAAAAAGAAAACAGCGGTACAAATTACTGCCTTACCGTTGGTTGGCACGAACAGGAAAAAGTTCATTGAAACTGCCAATTTAGTTTTCGAGCATGTGATAGAAAGAATTGAGCCTCAACGTCCTCAATTGGTGCGTGAAATGTGGAACGCGGAAAAATATATTGATGAACTTTTGCTTAGACCAGATATGCTGCCGATTGACCGGGATTATGCACTTTCTTTGATCGACGCATTTTTGGTTCATCATGTAATTGACCTTGCTGCCAAAGCTGACCAGTAGCAACTCTATTTTTATCTTACTTATTTCGTACCTAAAGCACTTAGGTTTATCAACCTAAGTGCTTTATTATCGGTGCGGTGCTATTTTACAAATTATAAGCCATTTTCTCTCTGATTTGCGCTTAATCGCCGATTGGACCTATGAATTGCTTTGGAAACAGGAATGAAAAGATCCACTATTGGACTGGTGTTTCCGGCAATTGCAACCATTTTTTTCCAGTCGGCATAAAGTGGCATTGAAAATTCCAGTCGTCAAACACCTCCGGTCTATCTACATTAAAAATGCTGCACAGCACCGGGTTATCATAGGTGAAATAAAAATGATAACGATCAGCTTTCACGTCCCGCTGTCCATTCCGCAGAATACGCGTCAGGCATTCCTTATTGGGCAGGTAATGTTTATTCGTGCCATCCGCGCTGAACACATAATGCCGGCAATCGATCAGGTCATATAACCCATCACTATTATTACCCTTGCTGGCATGATGGGTAACCTTTACATAATTACATTTTAACCGGTTTTGCGGCGTATAGCCCAGATCTTTTAAAGATTGCGCCAATAGCTTTGGATGCGCATCGGCCAGCCAAAGCACGCGAAAACCATCCAGCTCGCTGAGAAACGCAATGCTACTGCCGTTCTCTATATTGTTGTCGGAAGAAAACTGGCGCAAGTCAAAATCTTCTACCTTCAAATAATAATCGTTCCCCGAAGCACCTGCCACCATACTAACTGACGCATCTTCTTCTTTTTCCAACGAAATTGTGGGGTCGACATATTTCCTCCGCAAGCGGTTCAGCTTACGCGGCGAAGGGGAAAGCCAGGTCAATTGTAACCCGTGCAGGTCCAACGGCGCGAGCGTATTTGCCACATCCACCGCCGGTAATTGCTGTGTTCGCGTCAGATAGGCAACCAACTCATCCCCCTGATCGATACTTGCTGCGCTACTGATCGCGCCGGTTATTGGCGTTACTGTCGCTTTTGGCCGCGGCGGGTTATAACACCAGCGCAAAACTTTGTCCATAACCTCTCCACGCGTAATAGCTCGTGTATAAGCAATGGCACCACCGATGTGATCATCATGAATATGCGAAACAACGAACAAGTCGATCTTTTCTACCGAGTTGATGCGCTCCTCCAACACATGGCCATAAGTTCGGTCAAAACCACTATCGACAAAAATATGGTGCAACTGACCATCATTACCCGTATAAGTTAGCTGCGCCGCATCGCCGCATTCCGCCTGTAAAAAGAAAAGTTCCATCGTTATTGTCTATCCAAAATTCGAAAATCACCCGAAAGATTAGCATCTGCATCCAGGGCGTAAACCCCGCTGATCGCCTTTAAATAAACCTCATGCTCTTTGTGTTGACTGGCCCAGACATTCTTTTCACCCAGCAAGGTCCATACGATCTCCAGGTCGTTAGCTTCCAAAAAGCTCAACAGTTCCTTCTTGCGGATCAACACACCACGCGGATTGATATTGCTCACCACGATCTCGCCGTCCCCATTTTTGAAGACCCCATCACGCGGTGCATATTGCAGTCCGATCCCTTCGAAGATAGTGCGGCAGGGCATCTGATATCCGAAATGCGCACCAGACTTGTCATCGCCGATCTCCCCAACAGCTTCGGCCGTTGCGAGGATCACCTGGTGACGGGAACCATCTAAAGTTTCCCAGATCTTTTGTTCTTTCTGATAATATTTCGATGCCGGGGACCAATAATTTTCCCGGTTAAATAGACCGGAAAGTGAATGGCTCTCGGGCATCCAGCGCCCGAAGAAATTTTGCCCTTCCAGCCAGTTGACGATCTTTGTTTTGTCTTTTTTCTTCACCAGGTAAGCCTGAAAGCCATACCAGATGTCTTTTTTCAGGCGATGATATTTATCCGCGCCGACTGGCTTCGGCTCGTTATAATAAACATTCAAATGCAGGTACAACCATTCTTCACCTTGCGCATCCCGGCGCAGGATAATTTCTTTGGGATCTGGCATATCCTGGGTATTGCCGATCCAATCCGCATTCGCCTGATTCCAGTAGGTGTAGGGTTCCGGCGACCACCAACCGGTAACCGGTTCCACGATGCCCAATACATCCTCATCGTCCTCTTCCTCGTCGTCCTCCTTTTCTGATCCGGGATTGCGTGTAATAAAGGCAGGATCCACATCCCGCAGGTATTTTTGCCAGGGCCCCTCGTAAAAACTGAATTTTGGCTTATCGCTCCAACCCTCACGCAGCTTATAATTATCTGCCGTATAGGCGAGCGCTTCGTGCAGTGCGATCCACTGGTATTTTTTGCCGATTCGTTCCACCTTATTTTCGGATCGGCTGTTATAGCTTTCCGAACGTGAATCAAACTCCCCGTGCAGTTGGCTGTCATAACCCAATTCAAATGCGCGGCGTACGATCCAGCGTTTGACCGGGCGGGTTTCAAAGGAATATCGCCAGCGGTGCTGCCCGCGCATTTTATCATCCAGAAAGGGTACTAACTGGTTGGCAACAAAATCACGGTCATTTTCTTCCAGCATCGTTTCCATAAATCCCTCCGCCTGCTCCAACTGTTCTTCATAGAAATTGCGGATGGTCTTTCCGCCGATCAGCTTGGTAAATATCCGTCCATCTTCTTCCTTCTGTTTCACATTGACCAGGCCCTCGTACAGGGTGATATATAGCCGTACCAGATCGCGCCTTTTAGGCTTCAGTGCTTTCAAAAACTGCTTGACCGCATCTTCTTGCCGGAAACTATAAGGGCTAAATTCGCTAAAGGCGCTATCGATTGTGTAACGGCTGAAATCCCACTCCAGTACCGAAAATTGAATACGGTTATACTCATGCCCATAATTGTTTTTGAAGCCTTCGGCGTCATATTCCAGTTTATAGGGCGCCATATCTTCTTCCGCCGGCATCGGGTCCGGCATCGGGCTGTTATACGGCGGTCGTATTTTTCCCATATCACCTTGTAGCTCTAGCCCTTTATAGATGGCATACTCAACAGTATTTCGCGCATAATCACGCAATAATATGTGCGCAGGCGGGTTACCAGCCGCAAATACAGTGTCAAAAACATATTGCGCGGTCTGTTGCAAGGCTTCCGTTTGCGAAGTGCGCAAGGAGCAGCCATAGGCAACGGCAAAAAGACGCTCACGGATATAAAGATCATCGACCTGCGCATAGTTTTGCAAGATCGCGATCAATGCGCCGGGCTGTTCCTCCAGCAAGTTCACCATCGCTTTGGTAGTTTGGTCGCGCAGTTGGCGCTGGGTCACCGAAAGCACCCAAGCCAGGAACTGGCCGGTGAGCCGTGCAGTTTCTTCGTCGACCAGCCCGGAGATGCCAGGCTGCCAGGCCCATTCGATCAGGCGACGCACCGGGTAAGGGCTTTTGTTATCATCCAATCCCTTATAATAATAAAAGAATTGCTGCAAAAAGCCGTCCCGCTCAGCCATCGTGAAAGTCATCAGGTAACGTTGCATACGATCCCCGTTATAAGGATGGCCCGCGACCGGTACCAGTTCGATCATGGCATTTAAAAATTGATGAAAATCGATCCGAAAGTTCTCCGAATTAAACCAAGCAGAGAGCTTGTCCGGATCAATACTGCCAGCCGTACGCCATTTCAGGCTATCCAGCAGCCAATGGTTGACCCATTGTTCGGCGATCCAGCGAACATGCTCATCTTCATCGGTAAATGCCCAGCCGTAAACATCCACGATCTCTAACTGAAAAGTTTCTGGCAGAATCACCGCCATCGCTTCCAGGATACCATTGTTCATATAATAATGGTCTATCAGCAGTTGCCCGAGCGGGGTGTCACGGTTAAAGTCCTCGCGTACCTGGTCTGCGGTCGTGTAATCCTTCAAAAGTTCCTTCGCAATAAAGAAATCGCCAAAGCGCTCATAAGAAAAGTAGATCACATCCTCATCCACGTCGGTATCATAATTCCGCCGCAGGGACTGGATGAAAACGTTTTCCTGGATCAGGTCATGCAGCAGCATCGGATGCCTTGGAAATTGCGTATCAAAAAGGGTCACGGCGGCGTCTAAAGAGATCGGCCGCGACTGGTTAGCGAAACAGGCACGTGCCAGTTCCAAAATGGCTTCCTCTGCCAGTTTGGTCCGCAGCGCATATTCCTCACGGCGAGCCGTCAACTTTTGGCCGACCGAAACCAAATAGAAACCGAACAGTTTACTGATCCCCTGAAACCCCTGCGGAAACTTTTTATCGGGTGAAGATTTAACACCTTCGCAGACCAACTGCAAAAACAGCGGGTTGGCGTATTCGGGCGCCAGGATCGGAAAGTTCGGTTGTTGCAGCCCGTAATGGGCGCAGAAAAGTTTCAGCGCTTCGTATTCGTTCCCTTTAAAACCTTCGTGGACGATCTGGGTGACCTGCGGGTCGCTTTGTACCGGCTTGGGAACTACTGCATCCCAATACACAGAGCGGACGGTCATCACCAGGCCAATGAAAGGATATTTGCCGACTTCATTGATAAAACCGGCCAATTCGTTTGGCCACAGCGCTTTGCCATCCCCTTCGTTTAGCGCGTCGATCAAGATCAGTACCCGTGAGCCGATCTGTCTGCCGATATCGTTCAGCGTTGTCAGTAATTCATCCTTGCTACACTTCACCTGCAATTGCTCCAGGATATTTTTCCAAACGGAATGCTCCCGTTTGA
>Ga0206890_1317_pt1 | contig 11989 bp, 13 predicted proteins | sample Alteio_BWOrgHeat_58_FD_152960 | JGI IMG/M metagenome (GOLD analysis project Ga0206890, IMG submission 152960) | Enriched cells from forest soil in Barre Woods Harvard Forest LTER site, Petersham, Massachusetts, United States - Alteio_BWOrgHeat_Nextera6 ... | reverse complement strand
GAACAAAACCTATGGAAGCAGGCGGTGATCAATTTAGGCCAGCGTTACGCGCATATTGCTAATTTCCCGGAGAACCCAGAGTTGAATTGATGTTATACGTTATATGTGGGACGTTATACGTTTTAACTTATTTTATAAAGTATATTTTACTTGAGTATTCTAATTCATTTTCCACATCCGCATCAAAAAGGAATTTATATAAGACCCATTTATCCTTTGGTTTATAAAAGACAAAAGTAAATCTCACAGGATGGTTTTCATGCTTTACAAGGTAGCTAAAAAGAACTAAGCTATTTGCTGCATTTTTTTCAGTTATCTTTTCATATCCAGTAAAAGAGCCCAATGTCAACTTTAAAGAATCAATTTTATTTTTTAAAGCATCCATACCTATTATAGCACCATTATTCGCTTTGCTAAAAATATAATCAATGGCAGATTTTGAACCCTGATTTTTATATTTGTCAAAAAAGGTATTTATATATCCAATAGCTTCTTTAACATCGGGTTGTTGCGTTGCAGTTTTATCAAAATTACTTTGAGACTGAGAATTACATGATGTACAGCCGATAGTACAAATCAATAAGATAAGTAAAAATGTTTTCATTTTCATGTTTTGTAATTGATAGCTAAATAAAAACCTATAACGTAACACGTCCAACGTATAACCTAAAGAATAAACCTTTTCGTTTCCTGCTCCGATTTCATTTCCTCTGCTGATTCTTCTACTTTTTTCTTTAAAGTTTCTTTGTATTTGATCAGGTTTTGAACAATGTTATCATCGGCAGTTGATACTATTTGCGCGGCTAATATACCGGCGTTTTTGGCAGCATTTAAAGCTACAGTAGCTACGGGGATGCCATTAGGCATTTGTAATATGGATAGAATAGAATCCCAGCCATCAATTGAATTACTTGATTTTACAGGTACACCAATTACAGGCAAATGCGTTAATGAAGCTACCATGCCCGGCAAATGCGCGGCGCCGCCTGCACCTGCGATAATTACTTTTAAACCACGATCAGCAGCTGATTTGGCGTAGCTGAACATCCGGTCGGGCGTGCGGTGTGCGGATACAACAGTTATTTCGTATTCAACGCCGAGTTCTTTTAAAACGTCGGCGGCATCCTGCATAACCGGCAGATCCGATTTGCTGCCCATTATTATACCTATTTTTGGTTGGCTCATATTTTTGTCGATAGACCATGGACGATAGTCCATAGTGTTTTTTTTAATTTATAATGCCAAAATCTATGGACTATTGACCATCGCCTATGGGCTAAACTAACTAACCACCTTCAACGTTTCCTGCACAAATCTTGCTTTCTCAATCGCTTTATCCCTGTCTGCATCCACAATGGTTACATGCCCCATTTTACGGAAGGGCTTGGTTAAGGCTTTGCCATATAAATGTACATATACGCCGTGGCAATTTAATATTTTTTCAATGCCCTGGTAAATGGCAGGGCCTTCGTATCCGGCTTCGCCTAAAATATTTACCATAATGGCGTTATTGAGGCAAGCTGTATCGCCTAAAGGCTGGTTAAATATAGCCCTTAAATGCTGCTCGAACTGCGAAACCACGTTACCTTCAATAGTTTGGTGGCCGCTGTTATGCGGGCGCGGGGCCAGCTCGTTCACCAATATTTTACCATCTTTAGTTAAAAACATTTCTACAGCCAGTATGCCTACTATATTCAGATCCTCTGCTATTTTTTTAGCTATTTGATGTGCCTGTTCATGTACCTCGAACGGCAGGGTAGAGGGCGATATTAAAAACTCAACCAGGTTAGCCTGCGGGTTAAACTCCATTTCGACCAGCGGGAAGGTGTTTACTTCGCCGCTTTGATTACGGGCAACAATTACGCCTATTTCCTTTTCAAAATCTATCAGGTGTTCAACCAGGCTGGGTTCGGTAAAAGCCTTAGACAGGTAGGTCTCGTCTATCACTTTATAAACACCCCGGCCATCATAGCCATCGCGCCTTAATTTTTGGATATAAGGGAATGGTATTTTACTGGCTGCTAATTCTTCGCGTGAAGCAATGATTTGAAAATCGGCAGTAGGTATGCCATTTTCTTTAAAAAACTGCTTTTGCAGGCCCTTATCCTGTATTAAACGGATAATGCGCGGTTGGGGATACACTACAACGCCTTCTTTTTCCAACTGTTCCAGTGCGTCAACATTTACCTTTTCAATTTCGATGGTCAACAAGTCAACCTTTTTGCCGAAATTATAAACCGTTTCATAATCGCTTAGTGAGCCAACTACAAACTCATCACATAATTTACGGCAGGGCGCCTCGCGGTCAGGGTCGAGCACTTTGACGAGCACATTATAGTTAATGGCCTGCTGTATGAGCATGCGGCCCAATTGGCCGCCGCCTAAAATGCCTAATTTTAAATCTCCGTAAAATGCTTTCATTATTGTGCTGCAAGTTTACCCTAAATCTTTTAAAAAGCCTAAGTAATTTTGGTTTTTAGCTTAAAATGAGGTGTTTTTTAGGAGCTTGTTTGCGTGTTTTTAACAAATACTTTATCCGACTGATCAATCAAGAAAATCCCCAAATCCTACAAATCAAGGTTCAGACAAAATCACTTTGCCTTATAAAAATAATACCCAGTTGCTATATAAGATATGGGCAGGCCCAGGCAAATTATTAAAATACCGCAGTCGGTTAAAGACGAAACGAGGTGAAGTTGCCGCGCCGGTAAATTGGATAGCGGAACAACTACCAGGTTCATGATGCCCCATATCATAATACCATAAATAGCCCCGGTTAAAAATTTATTGCGGAACCAGGAGAAAAACATGGGGTGAAGCAAAAACAAAACGGTAGTAAATGAAAACGCGATAAAATAATGAAACCCTACGCCCCATAAAACCATTTTTGTGCCGCCGGCTAATGCTGCCGTTTTTCCAAAAACGCCGCTTGCAATATATTTGAATATGCTTGCCGCTTTTATCTGCCAGTTTAATAAAATTGCCGAGCAGGCGTCTAAGGTGCCGGTAAGCAGTCCGACGCCCAATATATAAATTAAAGTGCTGTTCTTTTTAGTGCTAAGCTGGGTTGCCATAAGGGTTTAATTGTTTATCTAATGTAGCTATAATAGCGTACAATCGCAATAGTTGATGTTACCAATTATTTGATAATGAGTAAACAACCAAATCCTCTAATTCGTTTATATTTTCCAGTTCCTTATCTCTTTTAAAATTGTTTCTGTCTAAAAGCAGAATGGATTTTATATTACCAGCGTGAACATACGCGATCACAGTTTTAAAATTTAAAGTTTGGAAAGTATATTTAATAATAGCGCCTAATGCTTCTTGCATTAATCCTTTGCCATGAAAACCAGGAAGCAATTCAAAACCTATCTCTACATTTAACGTGTCTTTGCTGATATTCCACAAGCATATATTCCCGATCAGTTTATTCTCAAATGTAATGGCCCAATAAAACGACTCGCTTTTGCTAATACTTAGGTTTATTTTATTGATAAATTCAGCGGCCTGCGCAGGATTGGTGGTTTTAGGGCGGTCAAGATATTTATTGACTGTCTCGTCAGATCGAAGCGCGGCAATAGCTTTATCGTCCCCAATAGTTAATTGCCTTAATAAAAGCCGTTCTGTTTTTAATGTTGGAAATGAAACTGAATTGTTCATAGCAATTACCCATTTACCAAACTCTCCCCATCAATTATCTTCTGCAATTCCAGTATAGCGCCAATTAATGCTTCGGGGCGTGGCGGGCAGCCTTGTACATAAACATCAACAGGTATTACCCGGTCAACGCCTTTTACTACGTGGTAGCCGTGCTGCCAGTACGGGCCGCCGCAGTTGGAGCATGAACCCATAGATATTACATATTTTGGTTCGGGCATTTGCTCATACAGACGTTTAATGCGCTCGGCCATTTTAAAAGTAACGGTACCTGCAATGATGATCACATCTGCCTGGCGGGCGGAAGGACGCATAAAAACGCCAAAACGGTCCAGGTCATAAGTGGAAGCATACGACCCCATCATTTCAATAGCGCAGCAGGCTATACCAAATCCCAACGGCCACAATGATGACATCCTCGACCAGTTAAGCAGATCGTTCAGTTTGGTGACCATTACGCCACCCCCTTCATGTGTCAGGTCAGGCGTCATTTTTTAAAGGTGGGTTTAAATCGTATAGTTGGAGCAGTTGCAGTTGTTGTAGAGGTTGAAATAGTTGCACTGGCAGTTGCAGTAGCAGTTATTGGTTCCCGTTCTGTACTGAATTTTTTCAATGTATGTTGTTGCCTGTTTATGCTTTCATATAAATTTAGCGGGATATTAGTATCAACCATTGGCCGGGTTGGGGTTGGTTTTATCCAGTTAAGGTCGCCTTTTACCCAAACGTAAACTAAGCCTAATATCAATATGCCTAAAAAAAGAAACATTTCGGTTAACGAGAACAATCCCCAGCGGTGATCAACGGCTTGTATTTCATGGCTGCCAAATACAGTGGCCCAGGGGAATATAAATACCATTTCGACATCAAACAGCAAGAAAATGAGGGCGATAACATAAAAACGGGAGTTGAACGGCAGCCAGGCATTGCCGGTTGGTTCTTCGCCGCACTCGTAAGATATTAGCTTTTCGGGTGTAGGGTTATTGGGGGCAATTACCCGGTTCGCAAAAAACATGAGTGCTACCAGGATAATTCCTGTTATTAAAAAGATCAATATCTTTCCGAATTCCGATATTTGCGAAACTTCAGCCATGCCAGCAAATTTAATAAAACAACCCGAAATTGATGCTATAATTATTGGCGGAGGCGCCTGTGGATTAATGTGCGCTGTACAAGCCGGCTTTTTAGGCAAGCGAACACTGGTATTGGAAAAGAATGATAAGGTGGGCGCTAAAATACTCATAAGTGGTGGCGGGCGGTGCAATTATACCAACCTGTACGCCTCGCACCAGCAATTTATTTCGCAAAACGAGCATTTTATTAAATCGGCCTTTGCGCAATGGACGGTGGAAGATACCCTCAATTTCTTTGAAACCTATGGCATAACCGGCAAAGAAAAAACATTGGGACAGCTTTTTCCAACCACAGATAAGGCAAAGGATGTGGTAAAAGTTTTTACTGACCTATGCGCCGACCTGGGCCAGGAGATCAGATGCGATACTGATGTAAAAAGCATTGACAAAGCAGCTACCGGTTTTGAGGTTGTTTATGAAAAGAACGGAAGGGAAATAACTATTTCAGCTCCCAAAGTGGTTATTGGCGCTGGCGGATTGCCTATACAAAAAATGGGCGCTACTGATTTTGGATTGCGGGTCGCCCGTAAATTCGGGTTGAAAATTATTGATACCGCCCCTGCATTGGTGCCGCTAACTATTACCGGCAAAGACCAGCAATGGTATGAACAATTATCAGGAAATAGCATTTTTTGTCGCGTGTGGAATGATAAGATAAGCTTTGAAGAGAATATTTTATTTACGCATTGGGGTTTAAGCGGACCGGCCATTTTGCAAATATCATCCTATTGGAAACCCGGCGAGTTTATTTTTATCGATCTGCTACCTAACCAAAATATAGCCGAATTGCTACAACAGGAACGGGAAATTAACGGAAAACGTACCCTGCTTAACCTGTTATCCGGCTTATACACCCGCAAATTTGCCGAAGCTTTAAGCGGATACCTGCCGATAGAAAAGAACCTGGCATCTTTAAACAAAGCTGATATTGAAAATATCAGCAACCGCATACATGAGTTTAAGGTAAAACCGGCTGGCGATAAGGGCTATGATAAAGCCGAAGTAATGCGCGGCGGCGTATCAACCGACGAACTATCTTCAAAATCGTTAGAAAGTAAAAAAGTGCCCGGCCTGTTCTTCGGCGGCGAATGTGTGGACGTTACCGGCTGGTTGGGTGGCTATAACTTTCAATGGGCCTGGGCAAGCGGGTTTGTTATTGCGCAGGGGATTTAATTTAATGATTGAATTACTGAGTTATTGAATTAGTGAATGTTAAAAGTGGATTAGTAGATAGATGCTCAACATTATATTACCTGATAACCTCACGGACTTCCCGACTTTATTGACTTTCGGACATATGGGATGCTTCTAACTTCTTAAAATAAGCTATCAGTTTTTCTACATTGCCGAGGTTGTATTTGTTGTTTTTTATCTGTTCAACTGCGTCGGGTTCATCGGCCATTACTTCGCTCATAACATCAACAAATTCCTGGTTGCTTATGGGTTTCATATTGGCGGTATTGCTGCCGTAAAAGTAAATACTGCCTTTTGAGCCGCCACGGCCTCCGCCACCAATAGGGATAGAAATACCGCCGCCAATGCCGCCGCCATAGCCTCCAGTGCCTACCCCGGCGCCGATTTCGGGGCCAAAACCAATACCGCTGCCGCCACTGCCGCCGTAACCTTGTGCCTGGTAAAGGCGTATTGGTGTATTTAGTGCAACGCGCACGAAATCAAGTTCGTAGGCCGACCAGCCGCCATTAGCTGCCACAACAAAGCTATCGCGTGCTACGGTGAACGAGCGCAGATCACTGGCGCTTAATTTTATTGCGGTTGATTTAGAATCTTCCCGGTATTCAATAAAGGCTTCATCTTTTATTGGATTTTTGCCTGATGGGTAAAGCCTGAGCAATCCGGCCACCTTATTGCCTTTAACATCATAAAAATAGCCTTGTTGCCATTTTTGAGATTTTGCTGTTACAGAAGCCAGCAAGAAAAATAAAATGATTAAAATTGAGCGCATAAATTAAATTTACACAAATAACGCATTTTTTAATATAATAATATGATGACCGTTGATTTACGTAGCGATACCGTAACCAAGCCAACCGCCGGGATGCTGGAAGCCATGTTTAATGCCAAAGTTGGCGATGATGTTTTTGGCGAGGACGAATCCATTAACGAACTGGAACAAAAAACAGCCGATATTTTCGGGATGGAAGCCGGGATTTTTTGTCCGTCGGGCACCATGACAAATCAAATAGCTATTAAATGCTTTACCCAGCCATTAGACGAACTGATTGCCGATCAAACCGCGCATGTTTACCGTTATGAGGGTGGGGGGATTGCTTTTAACTCGGCGGTATCTACCCGTTTGCTTAATGGCCCGCGCGGGATAATAACTGCCGAAATGATTGCGCCGGAGATAAATGCCGAGAATATCCATTTTCCGCATACCAGCCTGGTGGTTTTAGAAAACACCAGTAACCGTGGCGGCGGCAGTTGTTATACGCTTGATGATATTAAACCAATAGCCAAACTTTGTAAGGATAAAGAGTTAAAGCTGCATTTAGATGGCGCACGTATATTTAACGCGTTAGCCTATACCGGCGACAAAGCTGCCGATTATGGTAAATACTTTGATGGTATTTCGGTTTGCCTGTCAAAAGGGTTGGGCGCGCCGGTTGGTTCGGTGTTTTTGGCAGATAAGGAAACCATAAAATATGCCCGCCGGGTACGTAAAGTTTTTGGCGGCGGTATGCGCCAGGCCGGGTTTTTAGCTGCAGCAGGTAGTTATGCTTTAGATAATCATGTAGAAAGGCTGAAAATAGACCATGTACATGCACAGTTGTTAGCTTCCGAATTAGGCAAATGCGCCTGGGTAACTAATGTACTGCCCGTTGAAACCAACCTGGTATTATTTGATACCATTGAACCCGCTGCCATAGTTACTGAAAAACTGGCGAAACATGGCATCCTGGCGCTCTCTACTGCCGCAAATCGCATCCGTTTTGTATTGCATTTAGATGTACACCCGGAGCAGGTAGAATATGTGGTTAAGGTGTTGGGTGGTTTAAGTTGATTAAGTGAGTGGTTGATTGAGTTGATTAGGTTTAACAGGAGCCAACTTAATCAACTCAATCTGACCTAATCAGCCACCCACTATTTTATCTCCCTATCCGCGGCCTGCCTTTCAACCATCCAGCCGGGGTATTCTTTTGTGAGGGCGCTTACTTCGTTTATCCTTTGCAGTTCTTCTGCCGATAATTGTAATGTTGTTGACTTGATATTATCATTCAACTGTTCTACATTTTTGGCGCCGATAATTGTGCTGGTAATACCTTTTTGCAGGCGAACCCAGGCCAAGGCAATCTGAGCAGCAGACACGCCATGCGTTTTTCCAATTTCGGCTATAACATCAATAATATCATAAGCTTTCTCTTTATTTATGGGCGGGAAATCAAAATTATCACGCCTCGAATCGCCGGCTTTTTCATTATCGCGGGTAAATTTACCCGACAGGAAACCACCTGCCAGCGGGCTCCACGGCATAATGGCCAAATTTTGATCGGCAGCCAAAGGCACAATTTCGCGTTCAATATCACGGCCTGATAGCGAATAGAAGTATTGCAAGCCCACAAACTTGTTCCAACCTTGTTTTTCGGCTATACCAATGGCCTTCATTACCATCCATGCAGGCCAGTTACATACGGCTATATAACGCACTTTACCGGTTAATACGATATCATTTAAAGTACGCATAATTTCTTCAACGGGTGTTTTTGGATCAACGCCGTGTACGTATAATATGTCAATATGATCTAATTGCAGCCGCTGTAAGCTATCATCAACCGACTGGAATATATGGTAGCGAGAGAGGCCCACATTATTTACACCTTCGCCCATACGACCACGAACTTTGGTAGCTATAACCAACTCATTACGGTTAAGCCCGAGATGTTTAATAGACAGGCCCAATAATTTCTCCGATTCGCCGAACGAATAAACATTGGCGGTATCAATAAAATTTATGCCCGAATCAACCACCGTTTTGATCAGGTCATTTACACCTTGTTGCTGCACTTTGCCTATTGCTTCCCAATAACCGCTGCCGCCAAAGGTCATAGCACCAAAACATATTTCGGATACTGCTAAACCGGTGTTGCCTAAAAAATTGTATTTCATGTTTTTGAGTTGATTAAGTTAGATTAGGTTGTGAGTGGTTGATTAGGTTGATTAAGTTGGATTAAGTTGTGCTTTTTAACTCAATCAACCACTCTCTCAATCAACCAAATAATCAACGGTAATATTCTGCAATTGTTTAAATAAAATGGTCAGCCGTTGGTCAAACTTAAAAAGATGAAATGAAGAGTTTAGCTATTTCACTTGTGGCACATAATCAACCGGTAACGTTTCAGAAAGCGCTGCTTTTGCCCATGTACCTTCATTAAGCGGGCTTTCGCCTAAAATTGTGCCATTACGGTCAAATAATGCTACATGATTTTTGTTGGTAAACGTAACCACACTTGTTTCATAATTAGGTTTATTTACGCGGTGATACAAATCTTTAAAATAGGTTGATTCCTGTTTTTTAGTATAAACAACATACAGGCAGTCTGCAAATTCAATTGCAATAATTCCCTGGGCTGAAGTTGTTTTAAGCACATCGCTCGTAGGTAATTGCTTTTCATTAAGCGATTGGTTAATATAAAGTGGCAACTTATATAAATCCATCCAATGCCTTAGCGAGTCTATTCTTAATTCACTTATGTTTTGCAGGGTCATATTACGCATTAGCGGATTGTCTCTATTTATCCTGCTAAATCCCTGGAACTTTTCAAGCTTTTGCTGTATTATGCCCTCTTTTGGCCGTTGGGTATTCAACTCCCTGGTTAACCGGTACATTTCAAAACCTTCGGCAGCAACACTGTCTTTATACAACGATCTGTAAAAATGCATTGCAGAGCCGTAATAGGCTTCATTTCGCTTTTTTACCCACTTTTTTTCCTGCGATTTACTTCCCGGCAATTCCTCAAAAAAACGTTTCCCCGAATAGAAAGTGGTGTTTTCCATTCCGTCACTTTTAAAATCACTTACCAAATACTTAATGCGGTAACCTAATGCCCGGTTTTCAATAATCAAAAAATCGTCAGACCACGCATCCAGTTCGTTTTGCTCTTTATTGTAATGAAAATTAAGTACATCCGGATTTATAACAGTACAATTATTCGCATTGTCGTCTGTGCCTATAAATTCTTTTTTAAACCGTTCATAATATAGTTTCCAGGCGGTTTTTGAAACCGAAGTTATCTCCACTTCTTTTAACCGGAATGTTTTGGGCGATAACTCAATATTTAACGTTACCTGCGCACTATTAACTAAGAGGGTTTGGGTGTAATTTTCATAGCCCATAGCAGTTACTACCAATGTATATTGGCCCGGTTTAAGACCGTTTAAAGTGAAGGTGCCATCGTCGGCAGTGGCCGTACCAAACGAGGAGTTGTTTAAAAACACACTTGCCCGTAAAGGTGATTTATCATTAACGCGCAATACCTTCCCTGTAATGGAAATATTTTGCGACAAAGTAATTATTGGGCATAACACACAAAATAATAATGATCTTAAAAAATTCATAACATCAATGGATTTATTCATCACTAATTCAGCAAATCAATAATTCATTAATTGTTTTTTGCCAACGTATATTCGCCCCAAAAATCAGTAGCATCCTGGCCTGCTTGTGCCCCGGCACTGATCCTTATTTTCGTCGGCTCACCCGAATCGGACTTTTCAACAGTTATACCCTTTGACTCTACAGCGTTTATCCTGACATTGTAAGCAAATTTCACCGGGTTACTAACTGCCATTTCCATGTTTTTCAATGAAATAGCCAGTTCATAGGTGTAATTCATTTTGTTATCAAATAGGGCAGAAGCTTTAATGCCATCTTCATTATAAACCGATATCAAAGTATCCATTGCTTTTATTCCGGAAGTCTTTATCAATTTCGTCAAGTCGGTCATTCGTTTATTATTAGCATACATAAATGAATCGGCCTTTTTTATCGAAATTTCTGATCCCGGTATTATCTCGGGTTTATTCCTAAAAATAACAGTCATCCTGTTATTTTTTTCAAAAATTGGATAGGTAATACTTGCACCTTCTTGATCATTCTTTTTATCTGCCGTGTTAATAGTAAATGTTATACCTCCATTCAGTATTTTTCGTATTATGGCAGGGTCTGTTGCTTGTATCGTTAAATAAAGGTTATTATCGTCATTGGCTATCGTATAAAAAACATCCGTAGCATGGTTATAAGCCTGGAATTGATTATTCCACTCGGTTGCTTTGCCATCAACTTTTATATCGGCCGGAGCGCGCACCCCATCTTTTTGAACATTAGGTAATTTCTGCGCATTTACGGCAATGGTAGTAATCCCCAATAATATGGCCGGTATAGCCTTTTTAAGGGTTTGGATGTTTAATTTTTTCATGATGATTACGGGTAATAGGGTTTGTTTCTGTAAGATAAACAGAAGTACCCGGCAAAAAAAGCATTGTATCGCTAATATTACCTATAGGCATAGTTGTAATCACAATGTTGCAAATGAGGGGAGTTTGTAGTTTTCGGTAAGCAGTTTACAGTTGGTAAATCAAAAAATACAAACTCAATAATTCAGTCAATCAATAACTCAATAATTACTTCCTTGCCAGCGTGTATTCGCCCCAAAAATCGGTAGGGGAGGAAGACGACTGCATAATATCCAGGCTTATTTTTGCAGCCGAGATGTTATCGGAACCTGCAAAGGATAGGGTTTGCCCGCCATCGCCATTACCCGGGCTTTTGAAATTCACGATATTGAAAGGGTTTGTGCCATTTAGCGTAATATGGTATGCGAATTTTGCAGCGTCATTTACATTTAGGCCCAGGTTTTTAAGGTCAATGGCTAACTCATAGGTGTAAAACCCTTTGCTATCAAATAATTCGGCTGTTTTGATGCCGTCTTCATTATAAACCGAAATTAGGGTATCTAAACCTGGTACACCTGTTACAGCAACCAGTTTCGATTTTTCGCCAAGCATTTTATTATGCGCGTTCATAACCGAGTCGCCGGTATTGGCCGCAATTGAAAGGCCTTTTTCCGCATCGGCTTTGCTGAACTTGCCGAAAACAGGCCGGTTCTTTCTGTCAAATAACGGGTAGGTTATGCTTATCCCGTCTTTATCGTTTTTTTTACCTGCTTTATTTATGGTAAAGGTGA
>Ga0206890_1314_pt1 | contig 12049 bp, 14 predicted proteins | sample Alteio_BWOrgHeat_58_FD_152960 | JGI IMG/M metagenome (GOLD analysis project Ga0206890, IMG submission 152960) | Enriched cells from forest soil in Barre Woods Harvard Forest LTER site, Petersham, Massachusetts, United States - Alteio_BWOrgHeat_Nextera6 ... | reverse complement strand
GTTATGCTTTCATTCCAGTATATAAACTATAAAAATAAGGCTATAAATGACTGAATTTCATAATTTTTATATTCTACTGCCTTTTGCTTTTATAGTAGGAATAGCTTTGGGCAGCTTTGTCACTATGGCAAGCTATCGTTTGCCTTTGGGCAGCGATATCGTCTTTAAACCATCCTATTGTCCCAATTGCGATACAACATTAAAAATACTTGATTTATTTCCCTTATTTTCCTGGATTTTTCAGCGTGGAAAATGCCGCCATTGCCGCTCGCCCATCAGTATTCGCTATCCACTTACTGAGTTCGCTTTGGGTATTGTTTGTGTAATGCTCGTATTCTTTTATGGGCTTACTATCAGCACTTTATTTTTTATTCTGCTCGCCACGGAGCTTGCCATTCTTATTGTCACAGATCTCGAGCATTTTATTATTCCAGACTCACTTCAAATTGCTCTTTTTGTTACCGGAATTGCCTATTGTATTTATCGGAATACACCGGCTGAGGGCGTATTTATAAGCGTTATTACCGGCTTATCGATTGGCCTGCTGCTGCATTACGGATATTTCTTTTTGCGCCATAAAGATGGGTTAGGGTGGGGAGATGTAAAATTTCTGGCCGTGGCCGGAGCGTGGCTGCCGTTATCTGCATTTGTGCCCTTTCTTTTTGGCGCTGGCGTCATTGGCACAATAACGGGGTTACTGTGGCGCCTTAAGGGAGAAGGGGCAATTTTTCCTTTTGGTCCCGCCCTTGCATGTTCTTTGTTACTCAATGTGTTAATACCTGATATAATAGACAAGATATTTTTATGATATTGCCATACCGCCATTTTCCAAGACGCCTGCAGGGCTTCTCATTATTGGAGCTCTCTATTGTACTGGCTATTATCGCCCTTGTTACTGCTATGGCTGTAAATAGCGGCATTGGGATTGTTTCCAGTTCCCGCCAAATCGCTACTGCACAGAAAATGGCAATAATTGATCAGGCGTTGATGAAATTCCGAGCAACCTATGATCGTATTCCCTGCCCTGCGGACACAACACAATCTCCAACAAGCAGCACTTATGGTACAGAAGTAACAGGAACATTTCCTGCGAGTTTGTGCAGCGGGGCTAATTTCACTGCTAATAAATCGCTCTATTCGGGAATGTCTTCAGCCGTTGGCATTGCCGTTGCAGAAGGCAGCGTTCCAACCGCAACGCTCAACTTGCCTTCTGATCTTATGTATGATGGCTGGGGCAACCGCATCCGCTATGCCGTAGACGCAAGCATGACGGTTGCAGGCGCCTTCACTAACACGCAAATAGGAGCGTTATGCGGCGCCATTACCGTTTACGATATGAATTTTATTACCGGCGGCAGCAGCGCAAGCACTCCGCGTTCAACCGGCGCGATTTATATTCTTATTAGTCATGGCCCGAATGGACATGGTGCCTATACACGGTTTGGTGGATCAACCCCCATTAATAATGGCAGCGTTAATTTAGCGGAACAAGTTAATTGTCATTGCAACAGCAGCGGAACCAGCCAGGGATATCCTTACAGCCCGGGAACGCTTCCCACTGCAATAACAACTCCCAGCTACGTGCAGGCGGATCCTTCTGTAGATACTGCAAATTATCTCGATAATTTTGATGATATCGTGAGCTACAAAGAGCGCTGGCAGATGCAGTCCTCGTGGGATAATACAGGGACTGTTTGTCCGGCAATTTATGTAGTGGACAGTGGAAATAACCGGGTCGAGAAATTTGATGTCAACGGGAATTACCTCAACAATTTTAATGATAGCGGCGGATTTAGCACTCCCTGGGGAATGGCTTCCAGTTCAGATGGAAATCTCTGGGTAGCGGATTCAGGCAATAATCGTATTACGGAATTCGATAATACGGGTGCTGCAGTTAATAATTTTAGTGGAAATAATTATTTTGGCAGCGCCGGAGCCGGAACAGGCCATTTCAGCTCCCCGGAAGGCATTGCTTTTGATTCTTCCGGCAATATATGGGTAGTGGATCATGGCAATAATCGTCTGCAGGAATTTAATTCCAGCGGTACATATCTGTTGTCGATTCCTTCAGCAGGAACCAGTACCGGATATGCCAACGGTCTATTTGATGGCCCCACAACCATTGCCTTTTCTGCAGAAGGTAATTTTTGGGTGACGGATTATTCCAACAACCGAATAGAAGAGTTTAATGCTTCTGGCGCATGGCTTCAGACCATTCCTGCAGCTTGCGCAAACACCGCTATTCCCGCCTGCGCCGCAAGCGCAACAGCCGGAAAATTCAGCGGCCCCAAAGGACTCTCGATCGATTCCTCCGGCAATATATGGGTAGTGGAATCCACTGGCGCCAGGGTGCAGGAATTTGATAAAAATGGCGTTTATCTTGGCACTTTTGGCGCATCAGGCACTGCAACAGGTCAATTTACCACTCCCTATAATACCGCGTTCGATGTAAGCCGGAATATATGGGTGGCAGATTACGGCAATAATAGAATACAAAAACTCAGTCCCGGTGGAGGCACATGGATACAATCCGTTCCTTCATCAGGCGTGACTTCCAGCGCAACAGTCGGAAAGTTTAATGCGCCAACTACTGTTTATTTTGCACGGTAAATTATGCGGCTACATTTATATTGTTTGCGGCAAGCTCTGCATAAAGCTCTGCCTTAAGGCGGTCCAATCCTTCAGGTGAAATAGATTCGCAGCGCGCAACCAGCACCGCTTGCGTATTAGACGCGCGCAACAGCCACCAGCCCTCTTTTGTTGTTACGCGGACTCCGTCAATATCACTAAACACCGCCCCTGATTGCCTGAGCCGTTTTGTTAGTTCTTCTATAACCACAAACTTACGCGATTCCTCACAGTTAATTCTTATTTCCGGTGTGGAATAGGTTTGCGGCAGGCATTTGCGTAAAACCGAGAGCTTCTCCTGACTGTTTGAAAGCAGGGAAAGCAGTCGTACGGCGGCATACAGTCCGTCATCATAGCCATAATACGCATCGGCAAAAAACATATGGCCGCTCATTTCACCTGCTAGCAGCGCCCCGGTTTCGGCCATTTTAGTTTTGATAAGCGAATGTCCGGTTTTCCACATGAGCGGCGTGCCGCCTAAACGGGCAATTTCATCGAATAAGCTTTTGCTTGCCTTGACATCGGCAATAATCGTAGCGCCCTTGTGCTCCTTGAGAATATCAGCTGCAAAAAGTGCCAGCAGCTGATCACCCCAGAGTATTTCGCCTGTTTCATCGACCACGCCGATACGATCGCCGTCGCCATCAAATGCGAGCCCTACATCACAGCCCTCTTCATGCACAATGCGGATAAGATCCTGAAGATTTTTTGCCTCACTTGGATCGGGATGATGATTAGGAAATGTTCCGTCTATTTCGCAAAAAAGTGTGCTGTGTGTTCCGGGCAGCCCTTGCGTCAATATTTCTACAATACGCCCTGCTGCACCATTTCCTGCATCCCACGCAATTTTGAGCGGACGTTTTCCTTTATAGGCTTTTTGCAGAATTGTTACATATTCCCGCTCAATATTTTTTTGAGTAATGCTTCCTTTGCCTTCATGGTATTCAGCATTTTTTGCAGCATCGCCTAGTCGCTTTATATCCGCGCCATAGAATGCCTTGCGGCCTAACATAAATTTAAAACCATTATGTGCAGGAGGATTATGCGAACCGGTGACCATTATACCGCCATCTAACTCCAATGCGCAGACAGCAAAATAAAGCATCGGCGTCGGGCCAATGCCCAATTGCACTACTTCCACCCCACAATCGGTAAGTCCCTTAATGAGTGATGCCTCCAACTCTGGCGAGCTGAGCCTGCCATCACGCGCTATCGCTATACGGGGATGTTTCGTTTTCCATTCAGGTTTAAAACTGCCAAAAGCGCGTCCAATAGCATACGCATCTGCAGCGAAAAGCGTTTCACCGACAATACCGCGTATATCGTATTCGCGTAAAATAGAGAAATGGAAAGAATGCATCGCTAAATCTTAGCTCGCTTCTTCCATAATCGGCCGCACTTGTATTTCATTAGAAGACATTTTTACAGGGGCAACGATAGACGCAGATGCTTTTACGGCTTCTTGTACTGGCTCCGCCGTTTTTTCCTGCTCTTCATTTTTCTCATTTGGATTGGTCCGCAGCTCCGCCACGCGCTCATCTACCGCCGGGATGCGCAATGTTTTAAGCAAATCGCGTACTTCCTGGCGCGCGGCTATATGCGAGAGCGAAATGCTGCTGGCGGAACTTGCCATTTCTATCACATCAAGCACCGTCAGACCTTGCAAAAACATTTCGCGGAAAATAACGCGTTCGCTGAATCCAGGGGAAACGCGGAATCCGATGCGCCGTGAAAGCTCAGCAAGTACTGTTGTCATCTGACGTTTGTTGCGTGCATCCAGATTGCTCAGACGATTGCGCATGACTATCCATTCGATCGAGCCGCCGTCACGTTTGGCGCGCGATAATTTCTGCTCCCACACCATTTCGCTATAGATGCTGGGCTTAACGATTTTCATTGTCTGGCCATCGACATTCGCGAGAACATCAAGATCAACAAAACTATCGTTTATAGGCGTGATGACCGTGTCGGCAAATGAGTGGGCAAGGCGCGATAAATAGGTGTCATTCCCCGGCGTATCAATCACAACAAAGTCATTATTGTAATAAATGCGTGATAGCCCTTTAAGAAAACGCTCTTTCTCATCGGCTTCCGCTTCCTGAAGCAAATTAAAGGGGCTTTTCTGTATAACGATATGATGAGGCAGCGGCAGCGCCATCGCTTCTTTAGCAATGGTCTGGCGACGGTTTTCTATGTAGCGCGAAAGGCTGCGCTGGCGGGCGTCAATATCCATACTGCCAACACCGAATCCCAGGCGCAGCAATGCAACAATAAGATGCATCGTGGTGGTGGTTTTGCCGGAACCGCCCTTTTCATTGCCAACAATGATGACATGCGCGGGCTTGCGCTGCGCTGGAGGAGGCGTTGTTTCGGAGGCGGAATGATTTGAAGAAAACACGGGTCCGTTCATAGTATTTCTGCTTTGGGGCTTAAAGGATTGTTGAACCATAACGCATTGCCTTGGGCGTGTCAAACTTCCAGGTAACCCTTTTGTCTGCTGCCTTGCGGCTGGCATCGGCATGCTATATAGCTGTTTTCATGGAAAACGGTGAGCGGATAGCAAAAGTAATTGCACGTGCAGGAATATGCTCACGCAGAGAAGCAGAAAAGCTCATTGAATCCGGGCAAGTAACTGTAAACAGCAAACGCATTACTTCGCCCGCACTTAACGTTACCGAAAATGATGAAATAATCGTTCGCGGTAAAAAATTGCCCCAGGCCGCTGAAGCACGTTTGTGGGTTTATTACAAACCATTGGGGCTTATTACATCACATAAAGACGAGCAGGGTCGCGATACGGTATTTGATGCGCTGCCCAAACATATGCCGCGCGTAATATCGGTGGGACGGCTGGATCTCAATACCGAAGGGTTATTGCTCCTTACTAATGACGGAGCGCTTGCGCGCCACATGGAATTGCCGTCTACCGGATGGAAGCGGCGCTACCGTGCACGCGTTTACGGACTTGGTTCACCTGAATTGCTTGAAAAGCTGGCGCGTGGCGTCACTGTCGATGGTGTTAAATACGGCTCCGTAGAAGTTACAATTGAAAAAGCGAAAGATGGAAAACTGGCAGGGCGCAATGTCTGGGCAATGGTTTCGCTTACGGAAGGTAAAAACCGCGAGATTCGTAAAGTGTTTGAACATATTGACTGCAAAGTGAGCCGCCTGATTCGCGTGGCTTACGGCCCGTTTCAACTCGGCAATCTTAATCCCGGCGAAATCAAAGAGGTGCCCAGAAAAATGCTGCTGGAGCAATTAGGAAAAGATTGGGGAAAGGCGAATTAACCGCCTACGACACTAGCGGTGTAACACCATCTGCATCATATGAATTCGCTGCAACGACATTCTGAATATTCTGCAAATTCGTCTGATTATAGGCAATGGAAGCCTGGGTAAGTTGATTAATCAGATTCTGCGAAGAGCTGATTTGAGTGGCTGCTGTTGTCGCATCCTTCTGTGCCGTGCCGTTATCCTGCGCCTGAGTAAGCGTAGAGGCCGTGGAGCTGGCAAACAGATTGGCAAATATGCTGGTAAGGCCATCATTGGTGCTTGTGCCGCCCAAAAGAGTAGTTATCGGGTCAAAACTGCCGGTACTGTTTTGTTGCAGCAAACTTAATATCTCCGAAGAAAAATTACCGCTGGTGCTGCCGCTCAAAAGTGATGAGACCAACGATTGCGATGTAGTGGCGGGAGACGTTCCTGCCGTGCTTGTGGGAGTCACAGCTGTAGAATTCGCTGAAGGCACAGTATCCGTACTGCCTTGCAACTGGCTTAAATAAGAATAATACGGGGTACTTGTGACTGAACTGACCATAGACTCTCCCTATAGCATCTTTTATACTGCCACAAAAGAGTTAAATATTGGTTAATACAGTGCATCATTTATATAAAAAACTGGCAGAGTCTTTGAATGCTCTGAAAATTCAGGATAATATGACAATTGCGGTCGCGTGTTCCGGCGGCAGCGACAGCATGGCGCTTACCTTGCTTGCGCAGGAATGGGCAAAAACAGCAGGTATAAAAATAGTCGCACTAACGGTTGATCATGGACTGCGCACAACATCCGCGGCAGAAACAAAACAAGTAGGTAAATGGCTGAAAAAATATGCAATAGCCCATCATATTATGTGCTGGAAGGGCAAAAAGCCAACACGCAACATCCAGGAAGAAGCTCGCAAAGCGCGCTACCAGCTGCTTGCCGCCTATTGTGCAGAACACAACATTACATATTTGCTCGTAGCCCATCATCTCGAAGATCAGGCAGAAACTTTTTTGCTGCGCCTGGCGCGCGGCAGCGGTGTGGACGGGCTTTCGGCAATGGCCTCAACCAATGAACTCTATGGCATCACATTAGTGCGGCCGTTTATTGCCAGCCCCAAATCCGATCTATTGCATTACCTGAAAATGCGTAAACAGAAATATATTCACGATCCCAGCAATGAAAACAGTGTTTATGATCGGGTAAAAATGCGAAAGCTCATGCCGCAGCTGGCAGAAGTGGGGCTGACTGCAGAGCGCCTGGCCAAAACCGCCGCGTTAATGGCGCAGGCAAGAACGCATCTCGAAGAAGAAACCGATCGTGTTGTGAAAACTGCATGCCAGATTTTTCCTGAAGGGTATGCGCTATTGCATTCTCTCGATGTATCTGATGAAATTGCGCTTCGCGTACTTGCCAGACTTCTCATGATTATCGGCGGAACAGATGTAAGACCGCGCCTTAGTGATTTGCAGCGGCTTTATGAAGCTATTAAAAGCCCTTCTTTCAAAGGCGCGACACTTAACGGCTGTATTTTCAGCGCTCATAAAGGAAATATTCTTATATTCCGCGAGCCAAATGCTGTTGCCCCGCCTATCGCCATTAAATCCGGCAAAGAAGCACCATGGGACAGCCGCTTCATGATCTCGCTCCTCGCTCCTCGCGCTTCGTTTACTATTGGCGCATTAACGCAAGAAGGCTGGCTCGCTATTGCCCGCAAACATAAAATCTGCAATCCCTATCCAAACAAAAAAATTCTTTATGGTCTTCCAACCCTACGGGATGGCAAAGGTAAAATCATCGCGGTTCCGCATCTGGGATTCAGTGCAAAGAACATCTTATGCACCATCACCACTGCTAAGGCAGGACGCTGAAAAGAAGTTTTGCTGTATTGTCACCATCCTCAATGCTCAGGGGACCGTGGTTGTTTAAGGTGTGGAAATACATCTGACCATTGCTTTACCTTTTCGGCTCGCTGAACATCTGGATCGAAATGATCATTTATTGCCCCAGCTCTCTCCTCTGGATTTACACTTTGCAATATCTTCATCATAGGGATGCGTATAGAATTTATAGGGATTCCAAGAGAACCATTGATAGGCAATGCCCCTCCATTGTCCATCCCAATAGCATTCAGATAATTTTTATCTTATTTAATGAATCTTCTGAGAACTGACGCCCCTCAGTAATAGGGCTTAGAGTAAATCCATTATATTCTTGTACCGGTAAATCTGTGTCTTGTATGTTTGTGAAACCTTCTCGTGTAACCAAAACCCCGCCTTCCGGCAGGGCGCGATCGCCAGAAAACTCCTGATTAATCAAATGTTCAATAGCATTAAGGGCAAGCTCGTAAGGCAATCGGGTAATCTCTGGTTTTTCCATTGCCTCTCGAAAACGGTGTTGGATTTCAGCATCGCTCATAAAACACACCCCTTTATTAATATTATACGCACTGACGGCAGCAGTTGATATCAATCTATATTCATCTTATCGAAGAAAATCGTCATCGGTCTTGACATCCCTTAGCCTCTCGTAAAGATATTCTGGAGCGATATCGAGCCCGTTTTCCCATACCACCGTATCCATATCGACTCGGAAACGCCTGAATTTCATTTTATCCTGCAGCTCCAGAAAAATAGGCCGGTGATCTTTGCAAATGGTGTCTGTCAAATCGACAATGCCCTGCCGATTGTCGTTGAAAGCGACCCGCAAGCGGTATCCATCGAGATAAGAGGCGTCTGTCACATAATGCATATAGTTTAGAACCCTTAACTTAAGGGCTCAATCTTAGCAAATTGGCCGGTTTTTTGCAAATCATTCCAGTTTTGCAACAGTTCTTTTTGATGCTCCCTGGCCCAGTATTGCACCAGCCAAAGCTCTTTAGGCGGCAAATCGCCCTCAAGCACTGCCAACGTCGCAATGTTTATTTGCGCCCGAAAATCCTGAAATCGCACGTGGAAATGCGGTGGCGGATGATCGTTGAAATACATCGTAATGATAATGCCAAAAAATCTGCACACTTCTGGCATCGTTTTTTGCCTTACGAATTCATCTTATCGAAGAAATCGTCATTAGTCTTGGCGTCCTTGAGCTTATCGAGCAGAAAGTCCATACCGTCCATAACGCCCATAGGATTGAGAATGCGGCGCAGAACCCAAACTTTGGTTAGCATTCCTTTGTCGTAAAGTAGCTCTTCTTTGCGCGTACCCGATTTGGTAATATCAATCGCCGGGAAAGTACGTTTATCGGCAAGTTTGCGATCAAGAATTAGTTCCGAATTTCCGGTACCTTTGAATTCTTCAAAAATCACTTCATCCATGCGTGAGCCGGTATCAATAAGGGCTGTTGCAATAATCGTAAGCGATCCGCCCTGTTCAATGTTACGTGCGGCACCGAAAAAACGTTTGGGGCGTTGCAACGCGTTAGCATCTACACCACCCGTCAGCACTTTGCCGGAAGACGGAACTACGGTGTTATAGGCCCGCGCTAAACGTGTAATAGAATCGAGCAGAATCACCACGTCTTTTTTATGCTCGACCAGACGTTTGGCTTTTTCGATGACCATTTCCGCCAATTGCACATGACGCGATGCAGGTTCGTCAAATGTCGAACTTACTACCTCGCCCTTTACGGTGCGCTGCATATCGGTTACTTCTTCGGGGCGCTCATCGATCAAAAGCACGATCAGAAACGCATCGGGATGATTAACACTGATGGAGTGCGCGATATTCTGCAAAAGCACCGTTTTACCAGTACGCGGCGGCGCAACAATAAGACCGCGCTGACCAAATCCAAGAGGCGCAACAATATCAGTCACACGCATGGAAAGATCGGGCTGGTTGCTGTTGTGCGATTGCTGCCGTTGATTGCGCTTCGGACGTGCAAATCCATCATCAAAAGCCGGTCTGGTTGGCTCCTGTTCGGTTTCTTTGATCACAAGCGGTTTGCTTACGGCTGCTTTAGCGACCGGCACTTCTACTTCGAGCCGGATGCGTCTGTCGGGGTAAAGCGGTGTTAGATTATCAAAATTGATTTTGTGGCGGATGCTGTCGGGCGGATCAAAGTTGATGGTATTTACTTTAAGAAGCGCAAAATAACGTTCCCCGTCCTTGGGCGCACGAATTTCACCGTCAACCGTATCACCGGTACGCAAACTAAAACGGCGCACCTGGCTGGGTGAAACATAAATATCATCGGGACCGGCCAGGTAGTTGGCCTCAGGAGAACGCAAAAACCCAAATCCGTCCTGCAGTATTTCAATAACGCCCTCGCCTATAATGGCAACTTCACGTTCGGAAAGTTTTTTTTCAAAATGGCAAAAATGATATCTTGCTTGAGCATTGAGCCCGCATTTTCAACACCGTGCTCTTCAGCAACTGTCAATAATTCATCGGGCGACTTGCGCTTTAATTCCTGTAACCGCATGGAAAATCTCGTATATTAGTTTAAGAATGTTTTGGGGAAATCAATAATGAAAGAATGATTTTTCTTTTTAAGAAGGCGCTCGAAAGGAGGAGGATTCTGTGAACGCTTGCAGTTATTGTAATGATTATTACACAAAGGTCAATAAAAAGTTAAAATGGCTTTAGTACCGCCAGCAAAACAATAATGACCATAATCACAGGCGGAACTTCATTTATTACACGAAAAAATTTGGCCGAATGGGTATTGCGCTCATCTGCAAAATCTTTGCGCCACCGCGCCAGAAAGGCATGGCATATTTGCATTCCAACCAGCAACGCTACTTTCGCATGAAACCATCCCGCAGTTTTTAAATAATCTGACCCCACTATGGTTGCAAGCCAGATACCGAATATCCAGGTGGAAATCATTGCAGGATTAATGATACTGCGAAGCAATTTACGCTCCATAATTTTTAGTGTCTCGGAGAGTTCACCGCCTGGCTTCGCATTTACATGATAAACGTAAAGACGCGGCAGGTAAAACATTCCTGCCATCCATGCAATGATTGATATGATATGCAGTGATTTTACCCATAAATACAAATTCATTTAATTCATCTTCCATTCTTTAAAACCGCATTTTTTAAATTCTTTAGGGCATTGACGCCCCAATGAATTTGAGCAGTTGGGATAGAGCGATGTTGCCTCTGTCAACCACGAAAGGGCCTGGATAAATTCCGTATGAACACCCAGCGCTTCTACTCTCTCGTAATGCGGAACACCATTTTTATTTGCCAGAATACGGTATTCTATATCCAATTCCACCAATGTTTCCGAATGTTCAGAAACAAAAGAAATAGGAACTATTACCAGTGGCACGCCGTCTATTCCTGCGCGCTTTATTTCATCCTCCGTTGAGGGCCCTATCCATTCAAGCGGCCCCACACGGCTTTGGTAGCATATTACATAATCGGGCAGATTGAGCTTGCGCTGCAATGCCGATACCGTGCGTTCGATTTGCCACTGATAGGGATCGCCCTTATCAATAATTTTTTGAGGCAGTCCATGCGCAGAAAACAAAAGCCGCGGATGGCCGTGTTTTGCCGCTTCGATATAAGCCGGCTTTATTAATTCTGCATGTGCCCCGATAAAATGATTATCAAACGAATAACAACAGACCGGATGATGCGGGACATGCAATTTTTGTTTTTTTGCTTCTGCATACCACATATCAAAAGAAGATCCGGACGTGGTCGTGGAAAACTGGGGATATAACGGGAGTAAAACTACTTTATCAGGCGCATAATTCTTAACTTCTTTTACGGTCTCTGCGGATAATGGATGTGAATATCGCATGGCTATAAAAACTTTATATTGTCCTTTAAGCGATAATTCTTTCTCCAATGCTTCCGCCTGTTCCTGTGTGTGCTCCAGAATAGGCGATCTGTCTCCAATTTTTTCATAAATATCTTTAGCCTTTGCCATGCGACGAAAAGATATCACCATTGCGATCAGAGCGCGTAGCGGCTGAAATACTGCTATAATTGCTTTGTCGTTAAATAAATTAAAGAGAAAGGGCCGCACCGATGCACGAGAGTCAGGGCCGCCTAAATTAAACAAAACAACTGCGGTTTTCATCTTTTTCCACGTATAGTATCACACACGGCTTGCACATTTTCTATTGGCGTCCATGGCACTATGCCATGCCCTAAATTAAAAATAAATGGCTTGTCTTGCCATATTTCTAGAATGCGTTTTG
>Ga0206890_1313_pt1 | contig 12094 bp, 11 predicted proteins | sample Alteio_BWOrgHeat_58_FD_152960 | JGI IMG/M metagenome (GOLD analysis project Ga0206890, IMG submission 152960) | Enriched cells from forest soil in Barre Woods Harvard Forest LTER site, Petersham, Massachusetts, United States - Alteio_BWOrgHeat_Nextera6 ... | reverse complement strand
TGGTCAGTATCTTTACATTATCTATCCCGCCTACATACGAGCCATTATCCCATGGAAAAAATCCGGCTTCCTTCCATGCCGTTCCCATGCTTTCAAAACCTACGTGCGTTACAGCTTGTGTATCGGCAACGATCTTATCGTGCTCATGATAATCTGCAATTTCCACAATATCAGTTTCCACATCGGTAAACAGATCGAGCATTCGCCGGTAAGCATCATCATCTCCCCTGTGGCGTATCAATATGAGTTTTTGACCTTTGGGTTCGAAACCAGGCCCATGCATAGCATGGAAAGTGATGATCTGCGAGTCAGCAGGCAGGTATTTTTCAAAGATGGCTATCTCAGGGTGTTTAACTGATGTTTGTCCGGCCACAATAGCGCCGTATTTGGTGGATGGGCCATAGGCAGCCACCACTTGCTCCAATCTGTCGGCCTCAACAGAATAAATAATGAGATCGTTTGCCCGTGCTACATCTCCTCCATTATCCAATACCTTTATGCCTAAGGGGTTAAGTTCCTGCTCAAGCCTTTCTCTGTTCTCAGGCAAATCGCAGCCGCAAACCGTATAACCTGCCTTTGCAAAGGCTTTGGCATACATTTTACCCATATCGCCTAAACCAATAATACCAATATTCATTTTGCTAATATAGGGATGCGCGGCATAATTTGTTAGTTAGTGAATAACTTCCTTTTTACAGCCACAGGTTTTTCAATAAATTAGTATATTCCCATTAAAAAATTAAACTTTGGGGTAATAAAAACATTTTTGCAAGGGTTTAATTATTAATTAACTTGCCCACCAAAACATTTAACTAATGATGAAGTACTTATTCACCGGAGTTTTGACACTATTTTTATCGATTGCTTTGTGTAATGTTTTTGCTTATAGCGCGCAGCAGCAACAAGCCCCTGTTGTTGCCAAGCGGAAGATAAACCCAATCAAGCAAATAGATGTCAATCAAATAAAAGACAAGAGCCTTAGGGGTCAATATGATTACTTCCTGACAAAAACGTACGATTATCAGCAGCCATTATTAACCGCGTTCTATAGAAATATGATGGATACGCTGAATGTGGAGCGACGCAAAATAGTTGAGCTGAGGGCTAAGGTTACGAAGGAAACCCAAACCGTAAGCAGCTTAAAAACCGACGTAAATAATAAAGAGCAATCCCTGACTGAATCAAACGCCAAGGTTGATAACATCAGCGTGTTTGGTATATTATTGCCAAAAGCTACTTATAACCTGGTGATGTTCGGTCTGGTAGGCGGCCTGGCCCTTGCACTGGTTATTGTGATTGTTACCACTGCTAAATACAAGCACGAAGCCAGGCATCGTATCGAATTATACGATGAGATTGATGAAGAATATAAAAACTTCAAAGCCAAAGCCAACGAAAAGGAAAAGAAGCTGGCACGCGAACTGCAAACCGAGCGCAATAAGGTGGATGAATTGTTGGGCAGATCATAATACCTGAACCGTTGATTTTATTATGACCGTAATAAAACCTATACTTCGCATTTTTGATTATGATAAAGCCGTGGAGTTTTACGTGAACTGGCTTGGCTTTAAAATTGATTGGGAACATGAATTTGAACCCGGTACCACACCTAAATATATCCAGATTTCTTTGAGGGATATCATCCTGCATTTATCCGAACATCACGGAGATGGTAGTCCCGGTACGCATATCAATATTGATGATTTCAAAGGCCTGGCCGAATACAATAAGGCGTTGAAAGACAAGAAGTATAAGTATGGCCGCCCTGGATTGGAAACACCTGATTGGAACCCAAAAACTATCAACATGACTGTTCATGATCCGTTTGGCAATCAGCTGATATTTGGCGAAGAGCTTGCCTGATAGCTACTTCTTTAATTTAAAATGAAAGCATATCTTTTTGGCTGGAACCCTGATAAATGGCCCTGGAGTGATATCGATGATGATATCAAAAAGCTGGCAAAGGATGAGAAATTGGAAGAAGCCTGGAGTGTAGCCAGTCATAAAACCATTCAACCAGGCGACAGGGCCTATATCATAAGGCTGGGGGTTGAGCCTAAAGGTATCTTTTCATCAGGCTATATTTCGTCAGAACCATACCTGGCATCCCGCATGGGTCGTATTTATCATCGTATCAATATAACGCTTGATGTGCTGCTCAATGCAAATAAACAACCTATTCTGGGCATGGATATCCTTAAAACAGGCAACCTTGCATATCAGAACTGGACGCCCCAGGCATCGGGCATATCCATCAAGTCGCAATTGGTTGATGAACTTGAGGGTGTTTGGATGGATTTTTTATCTGACGGCGGTCTATAACTTAGATGATGGGGTTTCGTACCGGCTTTTGATCTTAAGAAACTTCACTTCAAAGAGATAGTAAGACATAGAGGCGATGATGAAAACGCTGATCAGCTTTATTACAATAAACAACCCCTGCGGGTAATCATTAAAAGGCTTCACCCAGGGCAGGAACGACCGGCTGCCGATAAACAGTTGTTGCCAGATGTACAAACTGTAAGATATAACGCCGATCTTAACTAAAACCCGGCTTTCAAGGATAACTGATAACAGGTTCTTTGTTCTTAAATTAAGCAATATGATCCAGGCGGTTAGTATGGCAGCTATAAATTCGGACACATATTTATAATAAAGCAGCGAGAGCCTGTTGTTGATGGCTAATACGATTATTAACAGTAAAAAACTTAGCAGAAAGCTTCGATTAGTTTTTTCTATCCCGATTATCCCTTTAAATAAAAAGATCGCCAATAATGAGCCGATCAAAACTATAAATGGCCCGTTCCAGAAAAAGTACATGCATCCTTTAGTCATGTAACGGATCGCCGGGTTACTGTGCATGATATCCGGGCAATAAAACCCTAAAACCGATACCAAGGTAATAGCAATCACTATAAAAATGGCCGCTATGGCATACCTATTGGTATTTGATACCAATAAAACGGGAGCGATCAAATAAAACTGCACCTCAGCAGCCAGCGACCAAAAATGCCCGGTGTAAAAGTCACTTTGATAAGGCATGTTCTTATAGAATAAAAACGATGCAGCAAAGTTTGATCCTGACAGCCCCAGTTTATAAATCGAATTAAGCACGATCATAACCAGCAGAAACAGGTAGGCCACCGGGACGATCCTTAACGCCCTCCTGGCATAAAATCGCTTTAGCGAAACGCTCCCATATTTCAATTTTTCCTTAAGCAACAGGGTGGTTATTAAAAACCCGCTGATAACAAAGAAGATATTGACACCCAGTTCGCCACTAAAAAGAAAGTAATACGGCCTGAAAAAATGATTGGCCCCAAAATGATAGATGATCACCATGAGGATGGCGATACCCCTAAGACCATCTAATGAAGGGTAATGAGTGCTTTGCAATATTGCAGGCACTTCGGTAATATCTGCAAATAGCTTGTCTTTAAATTCCTTCAAATAGCTCACTAAAGTTGATTGGGTAGCAAATTGACCTGTCAGCATAAAGCTAATGATTTAGGCGGTGATTTGCTTTTGATTTTATTATTCCTTCCGCTTTGGATGAGAAACTGCCGGAAAAGTAACCCCGCTGTCTGGGTGCCACGAACCACGGGAAAAAAGCTATACTAATTCAGAATTTTGCCGTCCTTGCAAATCCGGATTCAAATAGTTTGTATGAAAAAAACTGGAGAATTGGCAGGAATTTAGCAGTTCTGCCTGCGCGGTAACTGTACTTCGGATTTTTTGACTTAACGATATCAAAAACAATTTTCGCTACCGGTTCGGGTGTAGGTGCATTTGCAATTGAGGTATCAAAAAAATCCATAATACTTTTTCTCATTCTGTCATAATCCCCAATAGTAGCCTCCGCAACCTCTGTCGCTTGATCAATATTAGTTTTGAAAAATTCGGGCTCAACTACAGATACCTTAATATTAAAATCCTTTACCTCGAACCGGAGCGTCTTAAAAAACCCCTCCAAAGCGTGTTTTGAGGCAGAATAATAAGCTTCAAAAGGGATTCCGATTAAACCTGCCAGAGATCCTATCGTAATAATTTTTCCGCTCCGCTGTTCTCGCATAAATGGCAGAACTGCTTTCGTCATTTTAACCGCTCCCCAAAAAATTATATCAAATTGTTGATACGCTTTTTCAATAGTTGTTTCTTCAACACTTCCGGCTATTACCGCACCGGCATTATTTATAAGCACATCCAGCTTTTTGGTTTTTGAAAATAAGATAGCCAGGCAATTTTCAATAGATGCTTCGGAAGTGATATCCAAAGGCAAAAGTTCATACGGTACCTTGTCTTTATATTTTTCAGGAGACCGGCTTGTTCCAAATACGGTATAACCATTATTGTGCAACGTGGTTGCGATAAGCAGCCCTATTCCGGAGCTTGCTCCGGTTACCAATATTACTTCTTTGTTTTCCATTTGGTTGGGTAAGATTAAAGTCTAATTTATGAGTTAATATAAATTCAGAGACTCCTATAAACCTTAAGCCAAATGTAATGAATTACATGAGTTGCCGGGCAGCGAACAATCTTCTTTACTCAGACCGCAAACTCTCTTCGAGAGCCGTGCTCCTACGCTGAAGCTTCGGCGCAAGCGCAAGCTCATTCTGAGCGAAGGCTCTTCACTGGGTTAGCAATCGCTGCTTTTATCGCTTGTGCACTCACTGTAAGCAAAGTGATCACCAATGCTCCCATGCATGCTACTAAAAATATCCACATCGATATGCCTGTATGATATTTATAACCTTGCAGCCATCCGTCCAGGAAGTACCATGAGATAGGTGTAGCCAGAGCGCATGATATGACCACAAGTTTTACGAAATCTTTTGAAAGCATGCCCCACAGGTTAAGTACCGATGCGCCCAATACTTTACGGACCCCTATTTCCTTCGTCCGCTGTTCCGCCACAAAAGATGCCAATCCAAATAATCCAAGTGATGAAATAAATATGGCCAATATGGCAAATACCGAAGCCAGCTTGCCGATGCGCTCCTCGTCCGAAAACTTTTTGGCATATTCCTCATCTGTAAAGTGGTAGTCAAAAGGACTGGCGGGATTATATTTTTTAAAAACTCCGCCTATTTTAACCAGTGCCTCTTGCAGATGAGCAGATGGCTTCATCTTTATGGTTATTATATTCGCCCAGTTATAGTCTACAAAAAATATGGTGGGTTGCACAGGCGTGTACGGCGATTGCATAACCATATTGTCTATTACACCTACAACTGTGTATGTTTTTTTGTCTTTTCTGATGATCTTCCCAATTGGGTCCTTAAACCCGATAAGTTCAACAGCGCTTTGGTTCAGTATCATGGCGCTGGTGTCACTTGCAAAATCCCTTGAAAAATCCCTCCCCTGGTGCAGGTGCCAGCTTATGGTCTTACCAAAATCCCTGGTTACAGCTATGGTGCCAAAAAGTGGGTTGGTACCTGGTTCTTTACCATCCCATTCATATCCGATCTGGTTACTGTAAACGCTGGTGGTGGGGCTTGATGATTCGGCCATGTTATCAACCACACCGGTTGCGATCAGGTCGTTCCTTATCGCATCATAATGGCCAAACAGGTCGGGGGTGTTCATATCGATGGCGATCAAACCTTCGCGGCTATAGCCTACCGGCCGGTTCTTGGCATATTGTATCTGCTTAAAAACGATAATGGTGCCGATGATCAGCGTAACCGATATAGTGAATTGCAGCACAACCAGTATTTTACGGGGCAGTGCTGAAAAGCGCCCTACACGAAATGTGCCCTTAAGCACTTTCACCGCGTTAAAACCCGACAAGTAAAACGCCGGGTAGCTGCCTGAAACAATCCCTGTAAACGCGGTGAATAAGATCACAATCAGCCAAAATAAACCACTTACCCAGGGTATAAGCATTTGTTTATCTGCTATCTGGTTAAACAAAGGTAATGATATCAGTACCAGCACGATGGCTATTACCAGGGCCAGCCCCGCCATCAATATTGATTCACTTAAAAATTGAAAAATGAGCTGCTTTCGCACCGAGCCTATCGCCTTGCGAATGCCCACCTCTTTGGCCCGCTTCTCTGAACGTGCCGTGCTCAGGTTCATAAAGTTGATACAGGCCAGCAGCAGCACAAACACACCGATGATACCGAACAGCCATACATACTGTATGCGACCGCCTTTGATCTTCCCGTTTTCAAAATCGCTGTAAAGCCGCCATTTATCCATCGGGTGGAGCAGCAGATGTTCGTTACCTTCCTCCTTCTTCACATACTTTTGGGTGATCAGCTCGATCTTGGCCGATGTTTTGGCCATATCTACATTGTCGTTCATTTGCAGGAAGATCTGGAAGCTATGATTATCCCATTGTGTTTCTGAGCGCTTGAGCCAATCCTCTGTTGTCAGGTATTTATCCCACGACATCAAAAAATGAGTATCATTGAACGACGAGTTCCTGGGGATATCCTTGTAAACACCCGCAACTTTAAAATCAAATTTATTATTTATGCGCACCGTTTTGCCTACTGCGGCATCGTCGCCAAAAAGTGCTACAGCCAGCGAATGATCGATCAGGATGGATGAAGGGTCGGTTAACGCTTTTAAATTTCCGCTCAATTTCTCAAGACCCATCATGGTCGGGAATTCAGGCTGAACCCACATACCTGACTTCGCAAGCTTCTTATCACCACCAGTACCAACAACAAACCCAAAATTCCAGGAGCAAAGCGTCACATATTTAAAATCGGACCCATATTCATTGCGCAGTTTCATGCCGAGGGGTATAGCCATGGACTGCCCGGTGCCTGTCTTATCATTAAAGGTTTGGGTGATCATCACCTGTGCTATGCTCTTGTGATTGGTGTGATAATGATCGAACGTTAGCTCATCATACATCCAAAAACCGATAAGCATGGCCACCGCCATACCCAGCGCCAGGCCCAGCACATTGATGGAAGAGTATACCTTGTTCTTTAACAAGTTTCTCCAGGCAATTTTGAAGTAATTTTTAATCATCTCCCTGAAATTTTAAAATTCACACATTAAAAGACGCCGCCAATTTGAATACGTTGCAGGGAGTGCTTTTTTTATTTGGGATTTCGAATGTTCAATTTCGAATTTATTTCATCGCTTTGATGTTTATTGGTGAGCTTGATCTCCCGCCAGTCGTCTGTGTCTTCATAGACAGTTATCTGTAATTATTTATGAGGGCACAGACAATGGAGAAAAAATCATTTGGATATGAAGAATTTTTTCTTGAATTCATCCATTGTAATATAACGGCCTGCTTCAATCTCCTCAATACCTTTCTGTATCCCTTTAATTACATGATCCGGCAATTTCTCTGCTTCATCGTCTCTAACAAAAGGTATCTCTAATGCATTCAGAAATGCGATCACAACTTTTTCCTGTTCTTCAGTAGGCTGTATCAAAAAAGTACTCATAAACAAATTTAATAAAAAGGTATTGGCAACAAAAAAGCCACCCGTTTCCGAATGGCTTTTTGAATATCTGATCTTCCGGTACTATCACACCTTGATCTCTACTTCAACTCCGCTTGGCAATTCAAGCTTCATTAAAGCGTCAACAGTTTTTGAGTTGGAGCTGTAAATATCCAGCAATCTCTTGTAAGAGCATAACTGGAATTGCTCACGTGCCTTTTTGTTTACGTGCGGTGAACGCAGTACTGTGAAAATTTTCTTTTCAGTTGGCAGCGGCAATGGTCCGCTTACTACAGCGCCCGTAGGCTTTACTGTTTTTACGATCTTCTCAGCTGACTTGTCAACCAGGTTGTAATCGTACGATTTTAATTTAATTCTGATCCTTTGGCTCATCTTTTTGTTTTTTTATGATTACCCTAAGAGCTATTTGTTAGGTGTAACCGGTTTATTTATTGAGTGAATTAATGAATTATTGATTCAATAAATCAATAACTCAATAATTCAATAATTAGTTATGCATTCGCTGCAGCTTTCTTACCTTTTGCTTTCGCTACAACTTCTTCCTGCACGTTGCGTGGCGCTTCAGCATAGTGATCAAACTCCATGGTTGAAGTAGCACGGCCCGAGCTGATGGTACGTAACTGGGTTACATAACCAAACATTTCAGAAAGTGGCACAGTAGCTTTAATTACTTGTGCACCTGCACGGCTGTCCATACCCAAAAGCTGGCCACGACGACGGTTCATATCACCGATCACATCACCCATGTTTTCTTCCGGGGTCAATATTTCTATCTTCATGATCGGCTCAAGCAATACCGGCCTACATTTTGGCAATGCTTCGCGGTAACAGCTGCGCGCACAAATTTCAAATGATAAAGCATCTGAATCGACTGCATGGAACGATCCGTCAATTAAACGAACCTTCATGTTCTGCAATGGATAGCCTGCCAGTACACCATTGTCCATAGCGGCTTTAAAGCCTTTCTCAACAGATGGTATAAACTCACGTGGTATTGAACCACCTGAAATTTCGTTCACAAACTGTAAACCTGGTGCATTATCATCACTTGGTGAAATAACAACCTGTATATCAGCAAATTTACCACGACCACCAGTTTGTTTCTTGTAAGTTTCACGGTGCTGTACAGTACCTGTTATAGCTTCTTTATAAGCAACTTGTGGTGCACCCTGGTTAACCTCAACCTTAAATTCACGTTTCAGGCGGTCCATGATGATGTCCAGGTGAAGCTCGCCCATACCTGATATTACAGTTTGGCCAGTTTCTTCATCTGTTTTCACACGGAAGGTTGGATCTTCTTCTGACAGCTTACCCAATGCCATACCCAGCTTGTCTACGTCGGCCTGTGTTTTAGGCTCAATAGCTAAACCGATAACCGGCTCTGGGAAGTTCATTGATTCCAGTACGATCTGGTGCTTCTCATCACAAAGGGTATCACCTGTTTTGATATCCTTAAAACCTACTACCGCAGCAATATCACCTGCCCCAACATTAGGGATAGGGTTTTGCTTGTTAGCATGCATCTGGAATATACGGCTGATACGCTCTTTATTTTCTGAACGCATGTTGTACACGTACGAACCTGCTTCCAAATTACCTGAGTATACGCGTATAAAGCACAAGCGGCCCACAAACGGGTCGGTTGCAATTTTAAATGCTAATGCCGCAAAAGGTTCTTTTTCTGATGGCTGACGAACAATTTCCTCGCCTGTATCAGGGTTATGACCAACGATACCTTTAACATCCATTGGCGAAGGCAACAGTTCCATCACATAATCAAGCATGGTTTGCACACCCTTGTTTTTGAATGACGAACCGCATACCATCGGTACGATCTTGGCATCAAGCACAGCCTGGCGTAAAGCGTCAAGCACTTCGCGCTCTGTGATGGTTTCAGGAGCATCAAAAAACTTCTCCATCAAACCCTCATCATATTCAGCTACTGATTCCAGTAATTTTTCTCTCCACTCGGTAGCTTCTTCGATCATATCCTCAGGGATAGGCACTTCAGTAAAGGTCATCCCTTTATCATGCTCATTCCAAACAATACCTTTCCAGTTGATCAAATCCACAACACCTTTAAAATGCTCTTCGGCACCTATTGGCAATTGCAATGGTACAGCGTTGCTGCCCAGCATGGTTTTTACCTGCTTTACAACATTTAAGAAGTCGGCGCCGGAGCGGTCCATCTTATTAACGAAGCCTATACGGGCCACGTTGTAGTTATTTGCAAGCCTCCAGTTGGTTTCTGATTGCGGCTCAACACCGTCAACAGCTGAAAATAAGAACACCAAACCATCCAATACGCGCAGCGAGCGGTTCACCTCAACGGTAAAATCCACGTGCCCCGGTGTATCAATAATGTTGATGTGGTAGCTGTGGCCACGGTATTTCCAATCAATGGTAGTAGCAGCCGAAGTAATGGTGATCCCACGCTCCTGCTCCTGCGCCATCCAGTCCATGGTAGCTGCGCCCTCGTGTACCTCACCTATCTTATGGCTAAAGCCGGAGTAGTAAAGAATACGTTCGGTAGTAGTGGTTTTACCGGCATCAATGTGAGCGGCAATACCTATATTTCTTGTATATTTTAGATCTCTTGACATTATTTTATTTTTTTGATTCCACTGATTTTCTTGTGATTTCACCGATTTGTTTTTGTGATTTCACTGATTTTACAATTATAGCTATTCAATATAATCTAAATGTTAATCAGTGTAATCCTATTATAATCGGTGTAATCCCTCAATAATCGGTGTAATCGTATATTAAATCAGTGTAATCCTTTTATTAGAATCTAAAGTGCGAGAACGCCTTATTGGCTTCAGCCATTTTGTGCGTATCTTCTTTCTTTTTCACTGCTGCACCTTCACCTTTAGCTGCTGATATGATCTCGCCGGCTAATTTCTCCATCATGGTTTTTTCTCCACGACGGCGGGCATAGCTGATCAGCCATTTCATACCTAAAGCAACCTTACGCTCAGGCCTTACTTCTGTAGGCACCTGGAAGTTGGCACCACCTACGCGGCGGCTCTTTACTTCTACGGCTGGCATTACATTGTTCAGCGCTTTTTTCCAGGTATCTAAACCGTTTTCGCTGGTTTTCTTTTCAACTATTTCAACTGCATTGTAAAAAATGGCGTATGCGGTTGATTTCTTACCGTCAAACATCATGTTGTTTACAAACCTGGTTACCAAAATATCATTGAACTTTGGATCAGGCAGAAGGATTCTCTTTTTTGGTTTCGACTTTCTCATTTTTTCTATCCTCCTTTAGTTATTTCTTTTTACCTTTTGCAGGGGCTGCAGCAGCTTGTCCTGGTTTAGGGCGTTTAGTACCATATTTACTTCTGCGTTGGTTACGGCCGGCAACACCTGATGTATCCAGCGCACCACGAATGATGTGGTAACGTACACCCGGTAAATCCTTTACACGACCGCCACGGATCAACACGATAGAGTGTTCCTGCAAGTTGTGGCCTTCTCCTGGGATGTAGGCATTCACTTCCTTACCGTTTGTTAAGCGCACACGGGCCACTTTACGCATTGCTGAGTTTGGTTTTTTAGGGGTAGTGGTATACACTCTCGTGCACACTCCTCTTCGCTGTGGACAGCTGTCCAACGCTGGCGACTTACTCTTGTCAACCAGAGCTACTCTACCTTTTCTAACTAATTGTTGAATAGTAGGCATTCTTGCTTTTTTTGCTTTTTGTTTTTTATCCCTCGCCCGCCAACCCGGCGGACTTATTTTAAGGACTGCAAAAGTACGGACTTATTTTTTGATTTTCAAGAGGTTGGTTAATTTTTGTTGAAATAGTTATTTTGCTTTGGTTTAAGAGGTTGAAGTGCTCGTAGATGTTGTATTGGTTGTAAACTTCTCCGTCCGTCATGCCGAACTTGTTTCGGCACCTCATTATAAAGGTCATCGTCATGCCCACTGCGAACTGAAATTTGGGCGTTCCACTCGTTCCTCGGGTCAGGCTTTCCACTCATACTGCTCAAGGCATTAGCCACTATGGCCGGTATCCGTTGCAATCCTTAACGCGAAGTTTCCGTTCCGCCTTTTGTCTGAACCATGATTATTGATTTTCTAATCAAGCAAATCGGGTTAATCCCAAAAATCATGGTTCAGACAAAAGAAGCAACAGAAAAACCCCTTCATACCTGTAATTCAGCCTCAAAAATCAACCATTCGCATGTCTTGCTTGTTCAATTGATAATTAAATTTTATTTTAGGCTCAACTCAATAATTAACCATTATGAAGAAAACTGCATGGTTGCTAACCACCGTGTTACTATTATCAATTGTACAGCACTCCCCCGCCCAGGTGATCACCAAATATGGCGACAATGTGAGCACGCTCGATGGCATTATAAAGGCTTATTACCAATTGGTTTGCACTAAAAAAGGCGGCAAGATCAGCTATGAGCGCGATAGCCTGATCCACTGGCCGAATGCCAGGGTGGGCTTCGTTGAGCCGGCCAAAAACGGCAAAAGGGTGTTCCATTACCTCACGCTGAAGCAATTTCACCAGCTGGCCGACCCTGAGGTTGAAAAGAATGGCTTTTATGAAGCCGAAATATCACGCAAGGTGGAGCAATTTGGCGATATCTATCATGTGTTCAGCACTTACGAGTCGAGAAACACACCTACCAGCCCC
>Ga0206890_1312_pt1 | contig 12105 bp, 12 predicted proteins | sample Alteio_BWOrgHeat_58_FD_152960 | JGI IMG/M metagenome (GOLD analysis project Ga0206890, IMG submission 152960) | Enriched cells from forest soil in Barre Woods Harvard Forest LTER site, Petersham, Massachusetts, United States - Alteio_BWOrgHeat_Nextera6 ... | reverse complement strand
ACTTTGAGATTGTTGCCGAAGTTGTAAAAGTGCTGGACGCGAACCGTAAAGATGCCTGGATTGATATCCATAACTTCCGGGCTCAGAAATATGGCAATGACCTGCACATTGATTGCCATTTAACGCTGCCCAATTATTTCGACCTGAACCGTGTTCATGAAGAAGTGTCTTCGGTTGATAGGCTGATCAACAAAAAGGTGACGAAAACGGAATTATTTATACATGCCGACCCTTGTTTGCCCAATTGCTGCCATTACTGTAGTATGCCCGATTGCCCAATACGGTCGGAACCTAAAACAGAAAATATCCCATGGACAATGGACAGGGTTATCCGCAATAAAAAACACTTTGAATAATGTATCCTTTCAACGTACGTGTATATGGCCTGCTGATTAACACTAACCACGAAATACTGGTTAGCGACGAGCGTGAGCATGGTATGGATTTTACTAAATTTCCGGGTGGTGGCTTAGAACAGGGCGAAGGGTTGATAGATGGGTTAAAACGGGAGTTTGTTGAGGAGTGTAATGTTGATGTAGAAATTATTAGCCATTTTTATACGACTGATTTCTTTGTAAGATCGGCATTCAATGATTCGCAAATAATCAGTGTATATTATATAGTTAAAGCTATAACACCATTAAATGTGATTATAAAAAGCATTCCATTTGATTTTGACGGTGAAGGAGAGGTGCTGCAATCTTTCCGCTGGATAAAATTAACAGCAATGAAGGTTGATGAATTTACCTTCCCGACTGATCAACATGTGGCAAAACTTTTAATTGAACAGCTATGAGCTTGGTAGATAGAGACCTGAAAGTAATATGGCACCCCTACACGCAAATGAAAACGGCTATGCCGCCAATACCAATTGTGAGGGGAGAGGGTGCCCGTGTTTTTGATGAGGACGGGAAAGCCTATATCGACGCGGTATCATCCTGGTGGGTAAATATTCATGGCCATTCGCACCCATATATTGCCAAAAAGGTTGCAGAACAATTAACCAAACTGGAACATGTCATTTTCGCGGGTTTTACCCATGAAGGTGCGGTTGAATTAGCAGAAAGGTTATTAGCGATATTGCCTGACAATCAACAAAAGGCATTTTATTCAGACAATGGCTCAACCGCCGTTGAGGTAGCTGTAAAAATGTGTTTGCAATATTGGCATAACCAGGGCAAAACCCGCACTAAGATATTAGCGCTAAAAAACGCCTACCACGGCGATACTTTTGGGGCCATGGCCGTAAGTGGCCGCAGCGCTTTTACAGCTCCGTTTGATTCGATGCTGTTTGAGGTTGAGTTTATTGACCTGCCCAATAAGGAGAACATAAGTAATCTCAAATCTCAAGTCTCAAATCTCGAATCTGATCTTGCCTGTTTTATTTTTGAACCCTTAGTGCAAGGCTCGGGCGGGATGCTGATGTATGAGGCTAAGTATTTGGATGAACTGATGGCCCATTGTCATGATGAAGGTGTGATGCTGATTGCCGATGAAGTATTTACCGGTTTCGGGCGCACGGGCAAGCCTTTTGCCTGCGACCACTTAACAACGCAGCCCGATATCATGTGTTTTTCAAAAGGATTAACTGGCGGTACTATGGCATTGGGTTTAACTACGTGTACCCAACAAATATTTGATGCCTTTTTATCAGACGACCGCCTCAAAACACTATTTCACGGGCATTCATTTACAGCTAACCCGGTAGCTTGCGCGGCAGCATTGGCAAGTATGGATCTGTTTTTAAATGCCGATACAGCCAAAAACATAAAACGTATAGAAAACCTGCACCGCCAGTTTGTTTTAAAAATAGCGGATCACCCTAAAATAAAAACAACCCGCCAAACCGGTACTATACTGGCAATGGAATGGGAAACGGGGAGCAATACCTCTTATTTTAGCTCGTTAAGAGATAAGTTGTACCAGTATTTTTTAGCCGCCGGTATTATTTTGCGCCCGTTAGGTAATATAATTTACATTTTACCTCCGTATTGCATTACCAACGATGAGTTGAATTACATTTACAGCAAAATTGAGCAAGCGCTCACCGAGATATAAAGGTGATTTCACCGATTTATTAGGGTGATTTCACTGATTAATCGGTGAAATCATTTAACAATCGGTGTAATCACTTTACAATAATCAGTGCAATCACCCTAATAAATCGGTGAAATCAAAATAAAAAAAAATGAAATTAAATACCCTGCTACCCGCTATAATTGCTGATAACGAATTACATGCCCGCTGGTTAAATACCTTATCATTAATGGAAAATACCGGCGCGCGCAAGATATCCGCCAGCGAAGACCCGGTTACCGTTACTTATATCATTTTGAAACATGCTGCCGAAGAACACCGCCATGCTTTCTACCTTAAAAAGCAGATTGAAAAAACCGGGAAAGCGTTTTGCCCAACCTATGCCGATGAATACCTGGTAGCATCTTCATGCAGCAAATACTACTTAAATATGCTTGATGTGGAGGTATGCCGTTATTTAAAAAAGGAATTGCAATTAACAGGCAGGGAACTGCGTTTTGCCGCTTACCTACTGGTAACTTATGCCATTGAAGTACGCGCTGACGAACTTTACCCCATTTACCAGAACGCTTTGGATAATGCAGGCAGTAAAATAAACGTAAAATCAATTATACTGGAGGAAGAAGGGCACCTGGAAGAAATGATCAACCAGTTAAAAAGCTTTTCGCCTATATGGCAACATCACGCCGATAAAGCCGTCGAAATGGAAACCCGCTTGTTTGATCAGTGGGTTGATGCGTTGGGAACTGAGGTTAATTAAGTTGTAGAGGTTGTAGTTGTTGAAAAGGTTATTATTTTCTTGGTTCTTGGTTCTCGACTCTTGATTCTAACAAACTACAAACTCTCCAACATCTGCTTTAAAACCGCCTGGGCTGCCCAAACACGGTTGCCCGCTTCATGTACCACAATTGAATTTGGCCCATCCAATATTTCATCAGATAACTCTAAATTACGACGTACCGGCAGGCAATGCATTACTTTAGCATTATTGGTGGCTTGCAGCTTTTCGTTGGTTAACATCCAATCTTTATTGCCCGCGAATATTTTGCCGTAAGGCTCATAAGCCGACCAGTTTTTCACGTAAATAAAATCCGCGTCAGCTAAGGCTTCCTGTTGGTTGGTGGTTATTGTTGCGCCTTGTGTAAAATCGGTGCACAATTCATAACCTGCGGGGTGGGTAATAGTGAAATCAACATCGGCCTTACACATCCATTCGGCAAATGAATTAGGTACCGCCTGTGGTAAGGGTTTAATATGCGGAGCCCAGGTTAACACTACTTTTGGTCGGGCTTTGGTTTTTAATTCTTCAATACTAACTAAATCGGCTAAACTTTGCAGGGGGTGGCGGGTAGCTGATTCTAAACTTACCAGCGGCACACCACAATACTCCACAAACTTATTAAATATCGATTCGCTGTAATCTTCTTCGCGGTCTTTAAGTCCGGGGAATGAGCGTACGCCTATAATATCCACATACTGCCCCATAACAGCGGCGGCTTCTTTAATATGCTCCACAGTAGTGCCATCCATTACAACGCCGTCACGCAGCTCTAACGCCCATCCTTCCTTGTCTATATTAAGCACCATAACGTTCATGCCCAAATTAAGGGCAGCTTTTTGTGTGCTCATGCGGGTACGCAGGCTGGGGTTTAAAAAAACAAGGCCCAATGTTTTGTTTTTACCCAAATGCTGGTACGCATAAGGATCTTGTTTCAACTTTAAGGCTTCAGCAACTAAAGCCCTAATATCAGTTACATCATGAACGGAAGAAAATAATTTCATAAGCCTCACCCTAAGTCCCTCTCCGTGGGGAGAGGGACTTTTTAATTTTTTAATAAATATATAATTCTTTTACTACAATGTAACGGCAACTGGTTGTGTTAAAACACTTGTAAAAACCTCCAAAAACCTATCCGCATGGGCTTTGGTTAAATTTAAAGCAGGTAATAACCTTATCACATTTGGTTTTGCCTCGCCGGTAAAAATATGGTGCTTAAATAGCAGGTCCTTTTTAGCATGGGCAAACTCGGCAGGCAAGTCAATGCCTATCATCAGCCCACGGCCACGTACTTCTTTAACCTGCTTGAATTTTTTAAGTTCGTCAATTAAATAAGTGCCTATGTTTGCCGCATTTTGCATTAAGTTTTCCTGTTCCATAACCTCTAATACAGCTAATCCTGCCGCGCAGGCCAAATGATTGCCGCCAAAAGTAGTGCCCAGCATACCATAAGCCGGTAATATTTTAGGCGATATGATAATGCCCCCAATTGGGAAGCCATTGCCCATTCCCTTCGCCATGGTATAAATATCAGCGTTTACGCCTGCAAAGTCGTGCGAAAAGAATTTGCCGGTGCGCCCGTAACCGCATTGCACCGAATCAGCTATAAAAACAGCGTTATGCGTATCGCAAAGCGAACGTATTTTTTGTAAAAAGCTTTCGGGTGCCACCTGTATGCCGCCAACGCCCTGTATGCCTTCAATTATTACTGATGATATTTCATAGTTGGCAAATGCCTGCGCTAATGCAGTTTCATCGCACCATGGCACAAATATTACATTATCGGTTTCATTAATGGGGGCAACTATCTTCGGGTTATCAGTAACAGCCACCGCTAACGAGGTACGGCCATGAAAGGCACCTGTAAATGCAACAACCTTCTTTTTGCCATTATAAAACGAAGCCAATTTTAAAGCGTTTTCATTTGCCTCGGCGCCCGAGTTACATAAAAATAATTGGTAATCCTCTTTACCCGAAACATGGCCCAGTTTCTCTGCCAATTGTTTTTGCAAGGGGATTTCTATAGAATTAGAATAGAACCCGATCTGGTGTAACTGATCTTCCAATCGTTTTACGTAGTGAGGATTGGTGTGCCCAATAGATATTACGGCATGTCCACCATACAGGTCCAGGTACTCCTGGCCTTTATCATCATAAACCAAACTGCCAACTCCTTTTACGATGTTGATGGGATTGATAGGATATACATCAAATAGTTTCATTTCTTATTGTTTTTTATATCCGTCATTGCGAGGAACGAAGCAATCTCTACACGGGCAATTCCCGCTTGCAAATTTCAGAGATTGCCACGCTATCGCTCGCAATGACGTTTTTGTTTTAGTTTAAAACCCCGTCGCTTTTAATTTCAACCCTGCTGTTTCATCCAATCCAAACATCAAGTTCATGTTCTGCACTGCGTGGCCAGACGCGCCTTTAAGTAAATTATCTAAAATACTGACAATGAATAATTTATTTTCATGTTTTTTAACCTGTAAAAATGCTTTATTAGTATTCACCACTTGCTTTAAATCGATGTTACGGTTGGTTACATGGGTAAACGGATGGCCCGCATAGTAATCCTCATATAGCTTTAATGCTTTCTCCTCGGTTAAATTGCTCTCGGTATAAATTGATGCTAATATGCCACGGGTAAAATCACCACGGTAAGGGATAAAGTTTATAGCTTGTTCAAAACCGGGTTGCAATTGGTTTAATGATTCACCAATTTCATTTAAATGCTGGTGATTAAAAACCTTATAAACCGATAGGTTATCATTACGCCATGTAAAATGCGATGTTGCTGCCAAACTTTGCCCCGCACCGGTTGAACCTGTTGTTGCCGAAATATGCACCTCGTTATTCAGCAAACCCTTTGCAGCTAACGGCAATAACCCCAACTGCAAACAAGTGGCAAAACAACCCGGATTAGCAATGTTTTGAGCTGATCTGATTACCTCGCGATTTAATTCCGGCAAACCGTAAACAAAATTTTTACTTTTTACTTTTGAATTTTGAATTAACCTAAAGTCCTGGCTTAAATCAATAATTTTTACGGTATCAGGAATTGCATTTGCCTCCAAAAAATTTTTAGCATCGCCGTGGCCAACGCATAAAAACAACACATCAATATCGGTTGATAATTCGCCTGTAAACTTTAGGTCGGTATCGCCAAACAAATCAGTATGCACATCATAAACATAGTTACCGGCGTTGCTGGTGCTGTTTACAAATGCAATATCAACATTGGGGTGGTTTATCAATATCCGCAGCATTTCGCCGCCGGTATAACCCGCACCGCCAATAATCCCTGCCCGTATTTTATTTGATTTCGATTCTGTCATTTTTTGTTGATGGATAAGAATATAAAATAAACTCCAGGTCTGAATGGTTATGGTTAGCTATAAAGTGCTGCTGGTTAGGATTTATTTCAATACCCTGCTGCTCTCTTAGCTCAGTGATTTTACCATCAATTGAAAATGTAGCCCGGCCTTTCAATATAAAAAACAGTTGCGTAGCCTTTTCATGGTAGTGCAATTTTTCTGCCGTATCCGGTGGCATTAATTCTTGTTTAACAGATAAAGCATCGGTATCAACAAAAGTCCAGCCATGGCAATCATCACCCCATGTGTAGTGATTTAAACACTCGCTTTTTGAAAATACCGTGTTTCCCATTTAATCTTTCGCGTTAACTTTATGATAGATCATCACCTGGTTACCAAATATTTTGGAGAAACCTTTCACATCATCGCCCGACCAGGCATTGTTCATTTCGCCATAACTGCCAAATTTGTTCGACATCAGGTCATGGTCAGACTCAATACCTACAACCTGGAAACGATAAGGATGCAATTGTACAAACACTTTACCGCTTACATTCTTTTGCGTATCTGTTAAAAATGCTTCCATGTTGCGCATAATAGGGTCATGAAACTGCCCTTCATGTAGCCAGTTGCCATAAAATGACGAAAGCTGGTCTTTCCAGGTCAATTGCCATTTGGTTAGTACATGTTTTTCTAAAGTATGGTGCGCTTTAATAATTATCATAGGCGCGGCAGCTTCAAAACCTACACGGCCTTTAATGCCGATTATTGTATCACCAACGTGAATATCCCGACCAATGCCGTAAGGCTGCGCTATAGCCTGCAATGCCTGTATAGCTTTGGTTGGATGATCATATTTTTCATTATCAATACCAACCAATTCGCCTTCTTCAAATACCAATTCAATATTTCTTGATCCGGACTCGGTTACTTGCGTAGGCCATGCTTCTTCAGGCAAGCCTAAATTAGAAGTTAAGGTTTCCTTCCCGCCAACTGATGTGCCCCAGATACCTTTATTGATGGAGTATTTTGCTTTTTCAAAGTTCATATCCACACCATGATCTTTCAGATATTGTATCTCCGCCTCGCGACTTAATTTCAGATCGCGGATAGGGGTAATGATCTGCACTTCAGGCACAAGGATATTAAATATCATATCGAACCGCACCTGGTCGTTACCGGCACCGGTACTGCCGTGTGCCACAAATTCGGCGCCTATTTCTTTAGCATAATTAGCAATAGCTGTTGCCTGGCTAACCCGCTCGGCACTTACCGAAAGGGGATAGGTATTGTTTTTTAATACATTACCATATATTAAAAACCTAACGCAGGTATTATAAAAGTTTGTGGTTTCGTCAACCACATGATGCGAGGTAACGCCCATTTTATAAGCGCGTTCTTCTACGCTTTTTAATTCTTCTTCGCTAAAACCGCCCGTATTTACAATTACAGAGTGAACTTCGTAACCTAAATCTTGTGTTAAATATATGCAGCAAAATGAAGTGTCCAAACCACCGCTGTACGCTAAAACTACTTTCTTTTTCATATTATGTATCTATATATCGCGTAAAAATGAAACGCGCTTTCTGCTTAAAATAAAACTTTTGTGTCCTGGCCGAAACTCTTTATCGCGTTTTCAATGCGTTCAAATAAAGTGGCTTTATGGGTAATTTTTTTGAGTTTATCTTCGTGTTCTTTTTGCTTTTCGGCAGGGTCAAACAACATAGCAGTGCACATGCAGTTTTTACGCTCCTTGCTGGTTAATATGTCGTAATTAACACAGCTGCGGCACCCCTTCCAAAAATCTTCATCCTGAGTAAGCTCCGAATAGGTAACCGGCTCATAACCGAGGTCCGAATTGATCTTCATTACAGCCAAACCTGTAGTTAACCCAAATATCTTGGCATCGGGGTATTTTGCACGCGAAAGTTCAAATACTTTTTGCTTGATAGCCTTCGCCAAACCCACTTTTCTGTAAATTGGGTTTACGATCAAACCTGAGTTGGCCACAAAGTCGCCGTGGCTCCAGGTTTCAATATAGCAGAAACCGGCCCAGGTGCCGTCTTTATACAAAGCGATAACCGCCTTGCCTTCCAGCATTTTATCGGCCACGTATTCGGCCGAACGTTGTGCAATACCCGTACCACGCGCTTTTGCCGACTCGGCCATTTCATCACATATGATTTGGGCATAATCTGAGTGTTGGGCGGTGGCAACCTGTATATCAAAATCTTGTAGTGTCATTTAAATAGAAAAATTACTGTTAAAATAATAGCTTTTCAGCCTGTAAGTAATTAGAACGTTTGTTGTTGAAGAAGTTTAAATAAAAAAAACTCCTGTTTGGGTTTAGGCCGGTAGTATTAAACCCGGGAGATATACAGCCTTCGTCGTGATGAGGAAAACAAAAAAACAGTTGAAACCAAAGCAGCGGCAACCGGAGCAAAACTTGCTCTTACTGCGGGCTTATTTAAGCTTTGTAGATTCATTTTTTATAGTTAGCTATTGTTTTTAAATTTTGATGCAAAAGTTTGCATTAATTTTTACTTATGCAAGGGAAAAGTGATTTAGTTTGTTAGTTGGTTGTAAAAGTTGTAGTTGGTTGTAGCTGTTAGAAAAGGTTGTAGTAGTTGTAAAGGTTTTAGAAGTTAGGAAAGGTTGTACTTTTCGAACCCTTTCTAACTACTACAACCCTTATAACTTTTTCAACACATCCTCAATAATCATATCCGCATGTACCCTTGAATTTTCAATAAACCATAAATGTGTATCTAACCCACCGCAAACAACGCCGGCTAAATAAATACCCGGTAGGTTGGTTTCCATGGTTTCGGGATTGTATTCGGGGATAAATTTATCGTTGGATAGATTGAGTCCCCATTTTTTAAGCAAATCAAAATTGGGTTTATAGCCCGTCATGGCCATTACAAAATCATTGGCGATAGTTATTGTACCGTCCGGTGTTTCAATATCCACCTCGTGCTCATGTATGGCTTTTAGGCTCGAGTTAAAATAAGCCTTTATGCTGCCTTCTTTTATCCGGTTAATAATATCGGGCCTAACCCAATATTTAACCCGGCTGCTCACTTCGCTTCCGCGGATAACCAGCGTTACTTCGGCGCCTTTACGATAGGTTTCTAATGCTACGTCAATAGCCGAATTACTTGAACCCACTACCACCACCTTTTGCATGGCGTAATAATGGGGGTCAAGGTAATAGTGTTTTACTTTTGGCAGATTTTCGCCGGGGATATTTAAATTAACGGCAATATCATAAAAACCGGTACTGATAATTACACGTTTGGCTTTATAAATATCCTTTTTGGTGGTGACGGTATAACCTTCTTTTTCGGGCGTTATGGCCGTAACTTCTTCAAATAATTTAATAGGCAGATGATTTGATGTAGCTACCCGGCGGTAATATTCCAGCGCATCGGCACGGTTGGGTTTGTTGTGCGTGGTTACGAAGGGTATGCCGCCAATTTCCAGCTTCTCCGAAGTGGAAAAGAATGTCATGGTTGAAGGATAATTGAACAGCGAGTTTACCAAACAGCCCTTTTCAATAATAATAAAATTTAAACCTGCCTTTTGGGCCTTTAAACCGCAAGCTATACCTATGGGGCCACCGCCAATGATGAGTAGATCGAGCATCCTGATTAACTTTCTGCGAAGATAGAGAGAAATCCTATATGGGAATTGGGAAGTAGTGAATTAATATCGAATAATGAATTTCGAATATCGAACACCGAAGTGATTATCGAAACTATAAGGCACAAAAAAAGGGTAAGCTACTTTTATCGCACCGCTACAACTCTCTACCCTTGCTGCGTTCCCACCCTGGGGGAGTTCAAGAGGAGCTGGCCGCAAAAGACTTACCCCGGCGCAAATATAGGAAAATGTTTGTTTTTGGGTTAATAAATTGTTAAAAAAGCGTGTTGATGTGCAGATATGCAGATGTGCCGATGTGCAAATGGGTTGATTGTTTGGGTGTTAGGAGGGTGATTTTTTTATTGTCTGAACCATGATTTATGGGATTTATAGATTATCATGATGGCGATCAATTCAAGGCAATCTTTTAATCCCATAAATCATGGTTCAGACAAAAATCAAACTAAAACAAACTGATCTGCCCATTCTTAACCCCGTTTTGATTTCCCATTTTTAATGGCGCATGTTTAGGCGCAGGCCCAACCAGGTGTTTAGCCTCAAAAGGCAGCGTAGCAAACAAATCCCATTTAGCGAACGTGGCAAAGGTTTCCCGTTGCAAAACGGTCAATTCATTTACGGTAAAGTTTTCTATCCAATTAATTGACTTAAAATGTGGCCATAAATGGTCAAACGCCCATACCGGGATATTACGTGCTATGGTAATATGCGGCACCATAAATTCTTTAATACCCAAATGTTTTTTAAGCGTTTTAAACCAAAGGGTAGTTATGTGGTTAGTGCGTAGTTTGGCATAAATGGTTTTATAATCTTCGCCATGGTTAAAATAATCAAAGCCGTCAATAGTTAAGGTTATTGGCGGCAGTGTCCGCAGGGTTTTGGCTGATGCTAATATAACAGGTTCGGTTACAAAAGCTTTTTGGCGCGACAAGTTTTTGATAGAGATGTGCGCGATAGAATGCATACTTTCATAATTGCCAATAATTTTAGCTGCATATTGTTTATGCTCCTGCACCTGTGCTTTAATGTTGTCATTTGGAGAAAGCACCATCATAAAATCTGCATAATTCTTCATCGCTTTAACATTTATGGGAAACAATAATACTAATAATATTAGTATTATTGCAAATTATTTTTATATTTGTTTAATGGAATTTAAGCGCCAAATAGTCCATATCGACCTCGATTCGTTTTTCGTATCGGTGGAGCGTAAGTTCAACCCGGCATTAATTGGCATCCCGGTATTGATAGGTGGTTCGGCAGACAGGGGAGTGGTGGCGTCATGTAGTTACGAAGCACGTAAGTTTGGTATCCATTCGGCAATGCCTATGAAGCAGGCTATGAAATTATGCCCTCATGCAACCATTGTACGTGGTACGCATGGCCGCTATTCAGAAGCCTCGCGCGAGGTTACCGCCATAATACATGATAGTGTACCGCTTTATCAAAAAACATCGGTTGACGAGTTCTATATTGATTTGACGGGTATGGATAAGTTTCACGACCCCTATCAAATAGCAACCAACTTGCGGCAACGGGTGATCAAAGAAACCGGCCTGCCCATTTCATTTGGCATGGCATCGGGTAAAACGGTAGCTAAAATGGCTACCAACCAGGCCAAACCCAACGGACAGCTATTGGTAGAGCATGGTAAAGAAAAGGAATTTATGGCGCCGTTGTCTATCCGAAAAATACCTATGCTGGGCGAAAAAACCTGCCAGAAGCTATACCAGTTTGGCATTGAAAAAATAGGCGACCTGCAAAAAGTTGACCTCCGTTTTTTAGAAACCGTTTTTGGCAAAGCAGGCCGGTATATATGGGAAAAGGCTAATGGTATTGACGACAGCGAGATAGTGCCACATAGCGACCGAAAATCAATATCAAGCGAAACTACATTTAATGTAAATGTATCTGATGTTAAAACGTTAGAAACAGTACTGGTATCCCTCACCGAGGAACTATCAGCCAAATTGCGAAAGGAAAACAAAGTGGCAGGTGCTGAAGAAATAATCAAGAACCACGCCACACGCATACATTCCCAGCATCATGATCTGCCCGTTGGTGGATCATGATACTGCTTTGAATAAGGCCTAATCTTTGAGAAACGGGTTAAAATTCCTCGTACCTATAGCCATTCCAGCGGCGCGGCAAACGGTTTTATCGCCAAACTTAAAGTTGATCTTATCCATAGCCTGGTAAAGCTTAATGCGCTCTTCATTGTCTTCAAACAGGTTTATCTGGTAGCCGCCGCTAACTAATTGGCTTAGCTTTACACCAATCAACCTTATGGGCCGGTGCTGGTTCCAG